>OLPN01000172.1_pt1 | contig 66690 bp, 59 predicted proteins | sample 1672601 | NCBI WGS metagenome assembly OLPN01 (sample SAMEA3136704, study PRJEB25190) | human gut metagenome | reverse complement strand
TTTATTTTTGAATTTTCAGGGATGGTTGCTGTTCAATTATCAATGTTCCTGTTTGTTTCTTTTAAGCCTTATTCTTTCCGAGAAGTATTAACGGAGAAGGAGGGATTTGAACCCTCGCGCCGCTATTAACGACCTACTCCCTTTCCAGGGGAGCCCCTTCAGCCACTTGGGTACTTCTCCAAGCAGTTGACTCTTTTAAGAAGAAACTTTTCAAATAAAAATAGAAGTTCTTCACTTCTATAGCGGAGAAGGTGGGATTCGAACCCACGGAGGTTTGACCCTCACCGGTTTTCAAGACCGGCACCATAAACCGCTCGGACACCTCTCCAAGTGCGTCGCTCTGTCTGACGCGCTCCATTATAATATCATCTGCATTTGACAATGTCAACACTTTTTTACAACTTTTTTCAAGGTTTTTTATTTTATTTTCAATTTTCGCCTGTTTTTCCTTTATTTATAGGCATTTCAAGCTATTATTTTCTTGTTTTTTCTCATTCAAAATACAGATAAACATCGTTTTTTATGGTTGTAGTGATTGTGAATTTACAAAGACTAAATCAATCTGTTTAATCAAAACCATCGTGTTCTGTTACCTTTATTTGCATTTATACTATTTCTATTTGGCGTCCAATTCAATAAATAATTCTGCTATATCTATATCCTCCGGTGTGGTGACTTTTATATTTTTGTAATCACCCTGAACAAATCTTACCTGATTTGTTGTAAATTCTTCCACCACCATTGCATCATCTGTTATATTTAGAGTCGTATTACCTTTTTCTAACTCTTCTTTCATTTTTTTATATGCCATCTTTACTAAATCCGTCTTAAAACTTTGTGGCGTTTGAGTTATCCATAATTCGCTTCTATTTGGGGTATCTATAATATACCCTTCTTTGTTGGCTCTTTTTATTGTATCTTTGACCGGTACTCCTACCACACAGGCATCACTTTTTATAGTACCTTCTATACTTCTTTCTATAATTTCATTATTTATCAAAGGCCTTGCACCATCATGAATAAGAACTATATTTCCCGTTACTTCTTTTAACCCATTGTAAACAGACTCATATCTTTCGCTTCCACCTGCTACTACATTTTTAATTTTTTTTAGATTATATTTTTCTACAATTTCTTTTTTGCAGTAATCAATGTCCTCTTTTCCTGTAACAAGAATTATTTCATCTACTCTGCTTTTTTCAAATTCAAAAAGGGAATACCAGATAACCGGCTTTCCCTTTATTTCCATAAATTGTTTTTTTGTTTTGCTTTTCATTCGGCTGCCACTTCCTGCAGCCAATACTATTGCTGTTATTTTATTCATATCTTTCACCTAATTTTAAATTTGGAATAGCATTTAAATCCCAACCATGTGTAATTCCGTTTTTATATTCATAATAAGCTGCTGAGCCTATCATTACTGCGTTGTCTGTACACAAAATAGGTGACGGATGATAAAATTCCACGCCTCTCTTTTCGCATTCTTCCTTGAAAGCTGCTCTGATGGCTGTGTTTGAAGCTACTCCGCCTGCTATGGCAAACTTTTTCATTCCTGTTTCTTCAAGGGCAATCATTGCTCTGCTTACTAAAGTATCCACTACGGATTTTTGGAAAGATGCTGCCACATCTGCAGGATTAATCTCTTCGCCTTTCATTTTTGACAAATTAAGCTGGTTAAGTACTGCCGATTTAAGCCCGCTAAAGCTAAAATCATAAATACTGTTAGCTATTTTTGTCCTTGGAAACTCATATGCATGAGGGTTGCCTTCTTTTGAGATTTTGTCAATTTTAGGGCCTCCCGGATATCCTAAACCTATTGCTCTTGCGACCTTATCAAAAGCTTCACCTGCTGCATCATCTCTTGTTTTTCCAAGAATTTTGTATTTTCCATAATCTTCAACAACAACTAAATGAGTATGCCCACCTGATACTACAAGGCACACAAATGGTGGCTCTAATTCCTTGTTTTCAACATAATTAGCGCAAATATGTCCTTCAATATGGTGCACACCAATTAAAGGTATGTCCTTTGCAAAGCATATAGCCTTTGCCTCTGCCACACCTACCAATAAGGCTCCAACTAAGCCCGGTCCATATGTAACACCTATTGCATCTATGTCATCTAATGTGCAATTAGCGTCCGACAAAGCTTTTTCTATAACATAATTTATATTTTCAATATGTTTTCTTGATGCGATTTCAGGCACAACACCACCGTATAAAGTATGTAAATCTATCTGAGATGAAATAACATTAGATAATGCTTCTCTACCGTTAACTACTACTGCTGCCGCTGTTTCGTCACAAGAACTTTCAATTGCTAATATTTTCACTTCTTCCATGTTAACACCTTTTCTTTTTCTGTCTGATTAATGTTAATAAGTTTAGTCCTCAAAACATAAATTAACAGACATTCCATCCTTTCCTGCTTTAGCATTTTCAAATATATCCGTAACTGTATCCATATACTCTAAAGGTCTTACTAATGAAGGGCTGAAATGTGTAAGCCACATTTCCTTAGGTTGTGCCTCTTTTGCAATCTTTGCAGCCTCTTTAAATGTCATATGTTTATGTTCTCTTGCCTTGGCATCCTTATCAGGTTCGCCATACATCCCTTCGCATACAAAAAGGTCCGCCCCTTTTGCCGCCTCTGATATTACAGGCACTGGTCTTGTATCAGTTGTATAAGTAACTTTTAAACCTTTTCTTGGTGCACCAACTACCATATCAGGTGTAAATGTTACACCATCAACTTCAACCGTCTCACCTTTTTGAAGTTTTCCCCAACTTCTTATAGGTATGTTAAGTTTTTTTGCCGCTTCAGGGTTGAATTTTCCTCCACGATCTATTTCTATGGAATATCCATAGCAAACTATATTATGCTTTACTCTAAAAGCTTTAATCCTGAAATCTTCAAATTCCAGTGTTTGCTCACCTTCAGTAAGTTCAATAAAATTAATGTCAAAAGGTAATTCAGGTGCTATGGTTCTAAGAGCATTGACAACTTTTGTCAATCCTCTTGGACCTATCATTGTAAGAGGTTCCGTTCTCTCTGCATTTCCCATTGTTAAAAGTAAACCCGGCAAGCCACTAATATGATCTGCATGATAATGTGTAATGCAGATAACATCAATAGGCTTAAATGTCCAGCCTTTTTCTTTGATTGCAACCTGAGTACCCTCTCCACAATCTATTAATATATTTTTTCCATTATATCTGCACATAAGGGCTGTAAGCCATCTTCTTGGAAGTGGCATCATTCCCCCTGTGCCAAGTAAACAAACATCTAACATACCTTCTCCATTTTCTAAATGATTAAAATCATAACAATTCTGTATAATTTTTTGTATTTATTTTGTATAAAAATTTTTCTGTTATTTCATCATAGCATTTTTCGCACAAATCAAAAGTGTCTTCTCTTCCATCTTTTTTTGAAAAATACCCCCACTTATAATCTGCGAAAAATGCACCTTCCTCTATTGTGGAATTATTCACTTTAATATTTTTTCCACAATTGTTACATACTACTTTCGTTAGTTTTTTATCTTTATATACTCTCATACTTTCCTCCTGTGTCAATAATTAGTCTTGTTTCATTCTAACTATAAACACTTTCAAATACTAGTGGAAAGTTCTTCTAATCATGTTTCCACATAATAAGAGCATTTTCAACAGGTTTTTCATAAAAATTCTTACGTATTCCCGCTTCTTCAAAGCCTAGTTTTTCATATAAACTTATTGCCGGAACATTAGTCTCTCTTACTTCCAAAGTAATATCTGACACTCCTTTTTTCCCGCATTCATAAAAAAGTTTATTTAACATATTCTCAGCCACATTCTTTCTTCTAAAATTTTTTTTGACTGCCACATTGCTAATGTCAGCTTCTTCAAAAGAAATATATGCTCCACAATATGCCACAATTTCATCTTTAATTTCTGCTACTATATATACAGTATTTTCGTTTTTTAAAGAATCCAAAAAGGATTTTTCAGACCATGGTAGAGAAAAAATTTCCTTCTCTATTGCTGCAACCTGTTTTATATCCCCTTCACTCATTAACCTATAGATTATTTCCTGCATCTTTTGTTCTTTCCATTTTTTCTTTTAATTCTCTTTCAGCCTGAGATAATCTTAAATATTCCGGTGCATGCTTAGCTGCTGTTTCAGTCTTACCTTCTTTGTAATAAATTTCTGCCAAAGATGCCAAAGATGAAGCCTTTGCTCTGTTTACAGATGCAGGCGCATAATAATGCTCTGTTGTCATTTCTTCTTCGATTATATCTTTGTAAGCATCCACGCCATCACCATTAAACATGACCGCCTGTGGCATATTATTTAATTCTTTTACAAGATCTCTAATCATCATAATGCACTGTGGTTTTATAACTTCCATTGTTGTAGCGTTAAACTTGTAAATTCCTGTGTAAACCTGTTCTCTTCTTGCATCCATAATAGGGCAGATAACAAAAGATGAAGAGAATAGATTATATGCTAACGCATCTATTGTTGGAATATTTATAATTGGAATATTAAGTGCCAGTCCGAAACCTTTAGCTGTGGCACTTCCGATTCTAAGACCTGTGTATGACCCCGGACCACCTGCAATTGCAATTGCATCTACCGTATTCATATCCAAATCTATATTCTTCTTTATTTCATCTATCATAGGCAATAAAGTCTGTGAATGTGTTTTTTTGTGATTAATTGTATATTCTGCTGTTAAGACACCATCTGTTACAACAGCTACAGTTGCCACCATAGATGAACTGTCTATTGCCAAAATTCTCATAGTCCTTCCACCGTAACCTTTCTATAATCAAGACCTTTTTCTAAATCTTTCTCTATTAATACAGTTGCTGCATCACTTGGAATTAATTCTTCAATTAATTTAGACCATTCTATTAAGCATACCCCTTCCCCAAAGAAATAGTCTTCATAACCGATTTCATACATTTCTTCGGGATCACCAATTCTATAAACGTCAAAATGATAAAGCGGTATTCTTCCTTCATCATACACCTGAATTATTGTAAAAGTAGGGCTGTTTACTGTTTCTTCGATTCCCAGTCCCTTAGCGAATCCTTGGGTAAATACAGTCTTTCCCACTCCTAAATCACCATTAAGACAAATAACCTGTCCGGGCTTTGCCTGTTGTCCTATTTTTTTTCCAAGATTAAATGTGTCTTCCCAACACATAGTCTCATAAACCATATATCCTCCAAACAAAATTTTTGATTGAATAAATTGCCAAGCAAAATCCACTTGTACAATCCTAATAAGCAATACCATTGTAACACAATATAATTTTTTTTCCACAAAAACTAAAAAGACGGCACTTTTAATGCCGCCCTCTAGGTTAAAATAATGGATTTTACTTGCTATTTAATTTTTTATACTTTATAACTTTATTGTTTTTACGAAAGCACTAATGTGCTTGTAAATTAATGCTGTTACCAAACTTACTATTATGCCCTTAACAATGTTAAACGGTGCCACACATACTATTGTAAAACTTAATTTGTTTGTAACTAAAGGCTGAATCTTTGCCCCTGCACCAATAATTGCTTCTAATGGCATTCCAAATGCCTTAACATAAAATGGTATCATTATGAAATAGTTAAGAACAACACCTGCTACAGCCATGAACAACGTTCCAACTAGCATTCCAATGAAGGCATTCTTTTTTGTTTTGTGTTTCTGGTAAATTATACTTGCAGGTACTACCAAACATACTCCTACACAGAAGTTTGCGAAATCTCCAACATATGCTGTTGAAGTTCCCTTAATTAATAATTTAAGGATAATCTTTATTGCTTCCATAATTACTCCCGATACAGGTCCCATAATAAATGAACCTACAAGAATTGGAATCTCACTTAAATCAATTTCATAAAAGTTTGGTGCTATAAAAGGAATTGGAAATTCCCATAACATTAACACTGCGGCAAGTGCTGAGAACATTGCCATAAGAACCAGATTTTTTGTAGTAAATACTTTTTTCATTTTAAATCTCCTTTTTCTTTTTTCAAAATTCTTCAACACTTATTGGTGATTTGATTTGCCGTATCTTTCTTTTTGTGGCAAAAAGAAAACCCTGGAAATAGTTTCCAGGGCTTAAATACAAAGCAAATATAGAAATGTAATATTCATAAATTACTGATTGCAAGATTCCAGTGGCTTTTAGAATCCTTAATCAATCTACGATAATTACGCTCCTGTCTTCTCTCATCCAGACTTTACTGTCGGTTATGGATTCACACCATATCATGCCATTGGCTCGCTGACTTATGCATTCGCAATCACAGCCGGTAGGGAATTTCACCCTGCCCCGAAGAATTTTTTAATCTCTACTATGTTATTATAGTACTTATATAAATCTTTGTCAACTTTTTAACAAAGATTATCTGCTATTTATTTTTTTACCTTAATAAATGCATTGTAAATAGCTTTCATTGCTACTTCAAAGTCTTCCTCTGCAACACCGATAATGATGTTTAATTCTGAAGAACCCTGATCAATCATCTTAATATTTACTCTTGCATCTGCTAAAGCTGTAAATAAGATTGCCGCTGTACCTCTTGCACTCTTCATTCCACGACCTACAACTGCAATAAGAGCTAAGTTGCTTTCAATGTATAACTGGTCAGGATGCACTCTTGATCTAATTTCATCAAGAATTGTAGTTTCCTTGCCTGCTAACTTATCTGTCTGAATAACAACGCTCATTGTATCTACACCTGATGGCATATGTTCAAAACTTACATTGCTCTTTTCTAATGCACGAAGAACGTTTCTACCAAATCCAACTTCGCTGTTCATCTTGTCTTTTTCAATATTGATTACAGACATACCTTTTTTACCTGCAATACCTGTAATAATATGTTCACAAGGTTCTGCTGTTTCTGATACAATCATTGTTCCTCTGTCCTGCGGGCAATTAGTATTCTTTATATTTACAGGAATCCCTGCTGCTCTTACTGGGAAAATAGCATCTTCATGAAGTACAGTTGCACCCATATATGCTAATTCTCTAAGTTCACTATATGTAATTGTGTTAATTGGAGCCGGATTGTTAACAATTCTAGGATCACAAATAAGGCATCCGCTAACATCTGTCCAGTTTTCATAAAGCTTAGCTTCTGCTGCTCTGGCAATAATAGAACCTGTTACGTCAGAACCTCCACGTGAAAATGTTTTGATTGTTCCATTTGGCATTGAGCCGTAGAATCCCGGTACTACTGCTTTCTCTGTTGCTGCAAGTTTTGGAATTAATTTTTCTGCTGTTTTGTCCCAGTCAAACTGTCCCATATCATCAAAGAAAATATATTTTGCCGCATCAATAAAGTCGAAGCCTAAATACTTAGCTAAAACCTTACTGTTAAGAAATTCACCACGGCTGGCTGCATAATCACGGCCTGCCATATGTGAAAAAGCTCCCTTTATAATTTCAAAATCTTCCTCTAAAGAAAAATCTTCAATTCCTAAGTCCATAATAATGTTATTATATCTGTCCTTAATCATCTGGAACTGCTCATCAAAGTTCTGTCCTTCTGACGCCATTTCATAGCATTTGTAGAGCATATCTGTTACTTTAATGTCTTCCACATATCTTTTTCCCGGTGCAGATGCTACAACAAAACGTCTTGTTGGATCATCTAATATTATTTCTGCAACCTTTTTAAACTGCTTAGCGTCAGCTAATGAACTTCCCCCAAACTTAACAACCTTTGTTTCCTTCATGTTATATTTTCCCCTTAATCTTATTTTATATTATGCGGTTATATGAGATATAGTTAATAAAATTAACCTTCTATTCTAATTCTAGAGATTACTGTGCCTAATTCATCTGCTTTTTTTGCAAAGGTAGCTTCACTAATCTTTTCTGTAATAAATCCAAATTCTCCATCAATGTTAGCATCAACATATTCAACATTGCCAAATACCTTTTCAATGTCTTCTTTTGAACTACTACTTCTAACAAAGAATTTCTTCTTTGACTTTGAAAAATCTTCTAATTCTAATTTTTCTTCATCCCACATTACTGTTGTTGATACATTAAGATGTCTTACACTATCCACCACGTCAGACACAACTGCGCTGGCTGTTGGAAGCTTTCCTGCACCACTACCAATAAATACTAAGTCACCTACCATATTTCCACGTACAAGTATTCCGTTTACAACACCACTAACGTTAAATAATGGATGATCCGGTGCCAAAAGTCTAGGTGCTACAGATGCAACTACCTGATTATCCTCGTTCTTGCACTTACCTAATAACTTAATTGATCGTCCCATAGCCTTAGCATATTTAAAATCTTCTGCTGTAATTTTTGAAATTCCTTCTGTATAAATTTCTTCAAAGTTTACAGTTTTACCTTTTGCTAAAGATGCTAATATAGCAATCTTTCTAACTGCGTCATAGCCTTCGATATCAGCTTCAGGATTTCTTTCAGCATAACCTAAATCCTGTGCCTGTTTTAAAGTGCTGTCAAAGTCAGCTCCTTCTTTGTCCATTTTTGTTAAAATGTAATTTGTTGTACCATTTAAGATACCTGTTATTTCACATATCTTATCAGCTGTAATATGCATGTTAAGTGGACGTATAATAGGGATTCCACCACCTACTGCAGCTTCAAACAAAAAGTTTCTGTTATGCTGCTGGGCAATCTTAATTAATTCTGCACCATATTTTGCAACAAGTTCTTTGTTTGATGTACAAACACTCTTGCCTGCTTCTAATGCCGACTTAACAAAATCGTATGATGGTTTAAGCCCTCCCATTACTTCTATAATAACCTCAACTTCAGGGTCATTTAAAATAATATTGTAATCATGAACTAATACATTCTCACAAGGATCTCCTGGAAACTCTCTTAAATCAAGTACATATTTTATGTCAATTTCCTGTCCTGCTTTGTTTGTAATTAATTCTTTGTTCTCTTTAATAATCTGGAATACTCCTGAACCTACTGTTCCGTATCCTAAAATTGCCACTTTTATCATGTTTATTCCTCGCTTGTTAAAGTTTAGTTTATTTTACCATTGAATAATAGCACGGTTAATGGTAATCCGCAACAAAAATTAGTTATCTTTCTTAATATTAATCCATTTTAAGTATGCATTTATAAAGGGATCAATGTAACCATCCATTACTTTTCCAACGTCTGTTATCTCCTGATTTGTTCTGTGATCCTTTACCATTGTATATGGTTGCATAACGTAAGAACGTATCTGACTGCCCCATCCAATCTCTTTTACTTCTCCTCTAATTCCTGAACGTTTTTCCTCTTCTTCCTGTTTTTTTAGAACATAAAGCTTAGCTTTTAACATCTTCATAGCCTTATCTTTATTCTGAAGCTGAGATCTTTCATTCTGACACTGTACAACAATTCCTGTAGGGTTATGTGTTATTCTTACCGCCGATGATGTTTTGTTAATGTGCTGTCCACCGGCACCACTTGAACGGTAAGTATCAATTCTAATGTCATCATCATTTATTTCAACATCAAGGTCTTCCTCAATATCAGGCATTACATCACATGAAGCAAAAGAAGTCTGTCTTTTTCCTGCTGCATTAAAAGGAGATATTCTAACTAGTCTGTGAACTCCTTTTTCTGATTTCAAATAACCATATGCGTTTTCGCCGTTAACCTGAAATGTTATGGACTTTATTCCTGCCTCGTCTCCATCAAGGAAATCAAGTACTTCTGTTTTATATCCCTTACTTTCTGCCCAACGGGTATACATTCTATATAACATACTTGCCCAGTCACAAGACTCTGTTCCCCCTGCTCCTGCATTGATTTTTACAATGGCATTGTTTTTGTCATATTCTCCTGACAAAAGAGTCTCTATTTTAGTTTTTTCAAATTCATCTATAAACTCTTTCGTTTCCTGCTCAACTTCTTCTACTATTGAAGCATCATTTTCCTCTTCACCCATTTCAATTAAAGTTCCAAGATCTTCATATTTCTGCTGAAGGTGTTCAATGGTTTCAAGGCTATCTTTTAATTGTTTTAATTCTTTTGTTATTTCCTGAGACTTTGTTAAATTATCCCAAAATCCCTGTTCTTCCATTATTCCTTCAATTTCTTCTATTCTTTCTTTTTTTGCCTGTATGTCAAAGGCTTTGCGCAGTTCTTCCAATTGATCTGCATATTGATTCCATTGATATTTGTATTGTTCAAGTTCTACCACGTCATACCTCAATCTTACTTTTTCTAAATTTTTAAAAAAGAAAGGAGTCGTCTAAAGCAACCCCTTTCTTTATAATTCAAGCCGTTGTATTAAGCCTTACGTCCACAACAGTTTTTATACTTCTTTCCTGAACCACATGGACAAGGATCATTTGGATAAATCTTTTCAGATTCTCTGTGTTTAGTCTTGCTAACACCTGTATCATCCTTGTTTGTTCCTGTAACTTCTGCCACCTCTTCACGTTCAACTTTCTGTTCAACCTGAATATGATATAAAGTCTTAACAGTTTCAACTTTGATACCTTCAATCATGTCATTAAACATTTCAAAGCCCTGAATCTTGTATTCAACAGCAGGATCTCTCTGACCATAAGCCATAAGACCAATACCCTGTTTCAACTGTTCCATATCATCTAAGTGATCCATCCACTTTCTGTCGATTACTCTTAACAGAACGATTCTTTCTAATTCTCTAATATGTTCAGGTTCTGGGAACTCAGCTTCCTTAGCTTCGTAAAGCTTAACTGCAGCTTCCTTCAATAACTGTTTAAATTCAGCTTTTGAAAGATGTTCAATCTCGCTCTTTGGAATTTCAAGTTTTACAGGAATAATTTCAAATAATGACTGACTTAAACCTGCCACATCCCAATCCTTAGTCTCCTGATCATCGCCAACAAACATGTCAACCTGAGATTCAATTACTTCATTCATCATCTTGATAATTGCATCTCTCATATTCTCGCCGTTAAGAACTCTTGCTCTTTCAGCGTATATAATCTCTCTCTGGTCATTGTTAACCTTATCATATTCCATAAGGTTCTTTCTTATGCCAAAGTTATTTCCTTCTATCTTCTTCTGTGCTCTTTCAATAGTCTTAGTTAATGACTTATGGTGAATTTCTTCATTCTCTGGAACACCTAATGCATTAAAGATTGACATAAGCTTCTCTGAAGCAAACAATCTCATAATATCATCTTCCAATGAAATGTAAAACTTAGATTCACCAACATCACCCTGACGACCTGAACGACCTCTTAACTGGTTATCGATACGTCTTGATTCATGTCTTTCTGTACCTATAATCTTAAGACCGCCCGCTGCTCTTGCAGCATCATCAAGCTTAATATCAGTACCACGGCCTGCCATATTAGTAGCAATAGTTACTGCTCCATGTTGACCTGCCTGAGCAACGATTTCTGCTTCCTTCTCGTGGAATTTAGCATTTAATACATTGTGTGGAATACCTCTCTTCTTAAGCAAAGCACTGATTTCTTCTGAAGAATCAATGTTAATCGTACCAACCAATACAGGCTGTCCCTTTGCATGTGATTCAACAATGTCTTCTATAACTGCATGAAGTTTCTCTTTCTTAGTCTTAAACATTGCATCTTCATGGTCAATTCTTGCAATTGGCTTGTTTGTTGGAATTTCAACAACATCCATACTATAAATATCTCTAAATTCTTTTTCTTCTGTTAAGGCTGTACCTGTCATACCTGCCTTCTTGTCATATTTGTTAAAGAAGTTCTGGAATGTAATTGTTGCAAGAGTCTTGCTTTCTCTGTTAACTTTTACATGTTCCTTTGCTTCAATAGCCTGATGTAAACCATCAGAATATCTACGGCCCGGCATAATACGTCCTGTAAATTCATCTACAATAAGTACTTCATCATCCTTAACTACATAGTCCTGATCTCTATGCATAAGATTATGTGCTCTTAATGCCAAAATAACATTGTGCTGAAGTTCTAAGTTTTCAGCATCAGCATAGTTGTCAATGTGGAAGAATTTTTCAACTTTTTCAATACCCTGTGCTGTTAAAGTAACAATCTTGTCCTTTTCATTTACAAGGAAGTCTCCATCTTCTTCAATGTCAACACCCATAATGGCATCCATCTTGCTAAGTTCAGGATTAGCTGTGCCACGTTCCATCTGTCTTGCAAGAATGTCACACATTTCATATAACTTAGTTGACTTACCACTCTGTCCGGAAATAATAAGAGGTGTTCTTGCCTCATCAATAAGAACCGAGTCAACTTCGTCGATAATACAGTAATGAAGTCCACGCTGAACTAACTGTTCTTTGTAAACAACCATGTTATCTCTTAAGTAGTCAAATCCTAATTCGTTATTTGTAATATATGTGATGTCACAGTTATAGGCCGCTTTCTTTTCTTCATGTTCCATGTCTGAAAGAACACAGCCTACTGTTAATCCCAAAAATCTGTGAACCTGTCCCATCCACTCAGCATCTCGAGTAGCAAGGTATTCGTTAACTGTTACGATATGAACGCCCTTGCCTTCCAATGCATTAAGATATGCAGGCAACAAACATGTCTGTGTCTTACCTTCACCGGTTTTCATTTCTGCGATACGTCCCTGATGTAAGATAATACCACCCTGTAACTGACATGGATAATGTTCTGTTCCAAGTGTTCTTCTTGTTGCTTCTCTAACTAAGGCAAATGCCTCAGGAAGCAAATCGTCTAAAGTTTCACCTTTCTGTAATCTATTTCTAAATTCTGTTGTCTTAGCCTTCATCTCGTCGTCGGTAAGTTTTTCCATCTCCGGCTTAAGACTTAAGATCTTCTCTATTGTATGATTATGTCTTTTTAATTCACGCTGACTATGCGTTCCTACGATTTTATTAATTACGCCCATGGTAATCTCCTCAAATATATTTGTTGTAAAATACAACACGCTAAGGAATATAATACCATTTAAATCGGTTTTATTCAATACAAGTATGTGTTATTTATTTGTTAAAAAAGTGTAAACGTAGGCATTTCATAACTTTTGTTCTTATAAACGATAAAAAGAATCCCTAACTGATATATTTCAACCAATCAGGGACTCTTATTAGATATTATTTAGTTTTCTTAGTTACTTTTTATCTTTTAGTCAAGTTCAGGTTCTATTAAACCGTATGTATTACCTTTACGTTTGTAAACTACATTAACTTCTTCTGTCTCTGCATTAAGGAATACAAAAAAGTTATGTCCAAGTAATTCCATTTCTACGCAAGCTTCTTCAGGATCCATTGGCTTAATACCAAATCTCTTAGTCTTTTTGATTTTAATCTGATCCTCATCTTCATCTTCGTAATCAGCTTCAATGTATGTCTCTGTAAAAGCTTCCTTAATTGATTTCTTCTTGTCAATAATCTTATTCTTATACTTAACAAGCTGTCTTTCAATTGTTTCCTCAACCATATCGATTGATACATACATATCATCACTTATTTCTTCCGCTCTGATAATACGTCCTTTGACTGGAATTGTTACCTCCACCTTCTGTTCATTCTTATTAACACTTAATGTAACGTCCACTCTAGTCTCTTCCGCGAAGTATTTATCGAGCTTTCCGATTTTCTCTTCTACTGCACTTCTGATGCCTTCTGTTACTTCAATGTTCTTACCGAAAATCTTAATTTTCATGGTACCACTTCCTTTCGTTAACTAGTAATTAAATTATACCATTTAAGGTGATTTTCCACAAGAAAAAACACACTTTTTTCACTTATTTTTCTCTATTCTTTTTTCGACGCTATTTTTGTATATTTTATACAAATTTAACCCATTTTTAACTATCTGGCACAATTATAGTTAAAAAGTTATTAACATTGTTTTTTCAGTTTTTTTCAATAAAATTCTCCCTTAAAATAGGTTATTAACCCACTTATTAACATTATCAACATAAAAGTGTGTCATTTTATGTAAATCTTTGTCGACAGCTGTAAAGAACTAATGTTTTGTTGATATGTTCCAAACTTGTACATTTTACACATAAACTATTGACTTTTTTCTAAAATTCGCCACACTATTTTGCAAAAAAATAAGACCTGTATTGGTTGTTGCCAATTCAGGTCTTGTTTCTATATTATATTTAATTATCCAATAATTCTTCTAGCTGCACAAGGTGATCCCATGCCACTAATTATAATACCTGTTTCTTCTGTTGAAGCATGTATAATCTGTCCACCACCAATGTAAATAGCTACGTGGCTGATTGTAGAACCACCATACTTGTAGAATAACAAGTCACCTGGCTGTAAGCTACTCATTGATACAGCTCTACCGTTGTTAACCTGTGTATATGATGATCTGCTAAGTCCATACCCAAAGTGAGCGTATACTGACATTGTAAATCCTGAACAGTCTGTTCCGTTTGTAAGACTTGCTCCACCATATACGTAAGGGTTACCAAGGAACTGCTTAGCATATGCTACAATTGCTGCACCTGTTCCCGAACCGCTTGAGCTGCTTGATGAGCTACTATGACTCTTCTTGCTTGAGCTACTGCTACTTGAACTACTTGAACTACTTGATGAACTACTGCTTGATGATGAGTTGCTGTAGTTGCTTCTTGAACTTGAGTTTGAGCTGTTCGAATATGTACCGTCGTTTGAACTCTGGCTGTTATCATTTGATGCCTGCTGTTCCTGCTGTTCAGCCTGCTTTCTTGCCTCTTCTTCAGCTGCCGCTTTTGCTGCCGCTTTTGCTGCCTCACGTTCTTTCTTAATCTTAGCTTTTTCTTCTTTTCTTGTTATAGCTGTTTCCATGTTAATGTTGACATTTGCATACTGTGCTGAAATCCAACCACTAACACCGGCTTTAATTTTAACCTTAATCCATTCGCCAGTCTTGTCAAACTTCTTAATAGTATATGTTTCATTCTTGTAAACGTTAGTTACTACTTTAGAATTAGTATTAGCTTCTGCTCTAACATGGATAGCGTCCTTAGCTTCTGCCTGTACATAACCATTATCTAAAGCTCTGCTCTTAGCACTACTTCCTGTTACAAAGAAATCTGACTTAATATAACCTGTACAGTTACCTGATACAATCTTATACCAACCGTTATTAGTCTTTTCAAGAATTTTTGCACCACTGTTGTTATAAATTTTTCCAACAACCTTTGATTCTGTTGTTGGTTTCTTTCTTACATTAACATAATCTTCTGCGCCACCTGAAACCTTAGTAATTGCTATGTTAGCAAATAACTTGTCCTCACTTGATGTTGCTGTATTAGATGTCTGTGTCTTTTCAGTCTGATTTTCTGTCTTTGTTGTCTCATTAGCTGTTGCTGTACTATCTGTTGCTTCTGTAGGAAGTAACTTCTCAATATCAGTTTCTTTACCACTATTATTGATGTAATCTTCAACAATAACTGCTGCACCTGCGCTAGGTATTTCTGTTGCTAATTCATCTGCAAACAATGGCATAGACGCTGTGATTGTCATAGATGCCACAAGTGTACCTACTACAAGTTTCTTAGCATAATTACTTCTCATGAAAATTCTGCCTCCATTTGTTTTAATTCTGTTCTAAAATTTCGGTATATGTTTAAATCCATATCAAATAAGTATTTTAATACATATTGATTACATATTCAATACATTTTTTAATATAATCTTAAAAATATACCTAAAGTTATTCTCAATCAATTCTAAATATTACAATTTTGTTACAATTATAACAACTCTTATATAGATTGTCAACCTACATATATTAGCAATTTATTCCTATTTAATTTCATTTCCCGGTTCACTTTTACTTTTTTAATATTAATTTCATAAAAAAAGTAGTACCTAAGTACTATTTTTTTCTATAATTATGGTACTATAGTACCAAAGTACTAAAGTACCAAGGTACTACTTTTTTCTAATAAGTACAGTACTAAGGTACTATATGGCACTATCTATTATAAAGGATGATATATTATGAAGAAAACAATATTAATTACAGGAGCTTCCGGAGATATCGGAAGTGAAATTTGCCGTTTTTTTATAAAAAACAATTATAAAGTAATAGGAACTTACAACAAAAACAAAGCTACTATTGAAGCGCTTGCAGAAGAGCTTGGAAGTGATTTTTCTTATTATCAGTGCGACTTATCTGATTTTAATAATGCTGAAAAGCTATTTAAGAATTTAGGAGATATTTCCATTGATATTCTTGTTAACAATAGTGGAATTTCGGTGTTGGGATTGCTTCAGGATATAACGGATAATGAATGGATCAGACTTTGGAACACTAATGTTACCTCTGCTATTGCTATGAGCAAAATGATTATTCCTATTTTTCTAAAGCAAGGTTATGGAAAAATAATCAACATTTCTTCTGTCTGGGGGCAGCGCGGTGCTTCCTATGAAGTTTGCTACTCCACAACCAAGGGCGCCATTGATTCTTTCACTAAGGCTCTTGCCAAGGAACTTGCCCCTTCAAACATTCAGGTTAACGCTATTTCCTGTGGAATAATAGACACCAAAATGAACGGACATCTTACACAGGAAGATGTTGACTCTATTATAGAAGAAATACCTGCATCAAGACTTGGCACAACTGAAGATGTTGCAAATGCTGTATATGGTCTTGTTAATTCAGGCTCCTATGTTACAGGACAAATTATTACCGTTGACGGCGGATGGCAGGTATAATTTTTTTAATTTCAAGTTTCATCGTTATTAAGTCAAATCATGATATGGTACAAGTTATTGTTTTACGCAATACTCATTCGCATTTTGCGTACGCTACATGCCCATGACGCGCTGTCGCGCTATGCATTAAGGACGAAATACAACTGTTGGCCAGCAAGTTCTCCACGTCTGTATTTCGTCCTTAATTTGCATTGCTTGCAGGAACGCGCAAATTATTATTTAAGTTCGGTTATTCTTCTTTTTAGTATTTTTCTTTCTCACCATTTTCGTAAGATTGGATTCTTGCTGTATCTCCCGATGAAGTAACTGAATCTCCCTTATCGTTTATGACGTGTGTAATCTGTCCCTGACCGTTAAGTTTTACAGTTACAATATTTCTAATTTCTACTCCATCCTTGTTAGGAATCTCTGCTCCACTGAATATTTCTATGTTGGCATCTCTATTGTAACAATAAATTCCAAGTCCACAGCCGTAAAAATCATTAACTTCATCGCCTATTTTAAATGATGCATAACCTTTCACCTTACCATTATGGCTCATATAATATTTCTGGTTAGGTGCATCGTAAGGCATTTCGCTTTGATAGAAGTATAGCTTACCGCCATTACCATTCCATATGGTCTGATATTCCTGAAAATGTTCAACAAACAATCCATACATTGTAACATTGTCACCATTTATCACAATACCATTAGGTGCTGTATTCATATCCCAGCCTACATTGTCTCCGTGGTCAGCTCTCCAAACCCAGAAATTGTCTCCAATTACATCATTACTGTTAATGGTAACGCAATTCTTAACTTTGCCCTTGTAATTTGCGCCTCCTACTCTAAAGTACACATCACTAAAGCAAATAGGGTTGTCGCTATGGGAACCTTCTGCTTTTTCATTTCCAACTTTAAGCAATGTTTCTGACTGCTTATCCCCTGCTTCAAATAAAACTCCGCACACTTTAATTCCATCTACATCTGATGTTACCATACATGCATTTCCATTAGTTGAAACAAGAGTAGCAAGTCCCATGCCGTATATAATAGTATCTTTTTCTTCTACAGTAATAGGTTTGTCTAAAGTATAAATTCCAGGTGTCAAAAGAAGATTTTTTCCTTCTTTAAGAGCCTTGTTAATTGTATCTGCGTTATCCTTTTGGGCATCTGCCACGTAAAACATATTCAGGCTATAAAAAGTACCTTTAACTCCGTTCTCCCACGAAATTCCCTGACATTCTGTTCTTTTTTCAGGAACCATAACGCCATATCCATTGTCCTCATCATAAACCAAATAAGGCTTCTCCTGAATCTTTGGAACTGTTTCTTCTTTAGTATATGGTTCATATGGCCATCCGCCTGTAGGAATAGTATCAACATTTACACCTGCAAAAACCATATTCCACACGCCATTTTCAAAATATCCCCAATTGTTATTTCTAAAAAGATACTGTTGCTGTGAACCTGAGGAAACCATCTTTTCCACTTTGCAGTCTGCCATAAAGCCACCGGATGACCAGCCCTCGCCATCGCTTAAAACAATACCGTCATTAAAATTAACACGTCTAAGAGATACTGCCTGTGAATTAGCCCACATACAGTAATCATTTACCGAAAAATTCTCTGCACTTCTCCAGAAATTGCAGGTAGCATTGTGAAACATCCAATCTGCATTAACCCACAATTTATTAATATTAGTATCTGTAGGCAAAATTCCAAGTCCCAAAACCTGTGTATAAAATCCTACATTAATTTCTAATGAAGTTCCATAATCTCCCGGCTTAAAAAGTAATGCATATCTTTCATCTCCAAACTGGTTAGATTCCTGTCTTGCAAAAATCTGACTCACTTTTTCCTGAATTTCATCCTTATTGTCTGTAGGAGAAAATACATATGTATTCTTTCCTAAAACACTATCATCCTTTACCGGCTCTCCGTCAGACTTAAATTCAATATTATTTTCAACTTTATTTTCTGTTGTTTCCACCTGAGTTGTTGTCTGTTGCTGCTTTTTCTCATTGTTACAGCCAATAAGTCCTGTTGACAATGTAACCAAAGCTACTGTCATTAATAAAGCTTTTAGTTGCTTTCTCATACTTTTATTACTTCTCCTCATCCTTTTTTTGTTGCATATTAATTGCATAAACGCTATGTCTTGATGTAACAAAAAGAATATTACGCTTAATCCCTCCAAAGTCAAAAGTTGTAGGTCTTTCCGGAACCCTGATAATATCTATTAACTTTCCATCCTTGTAAACCTTAATGTTATCATCACCAACATAGATTTTTTCGTCAAACTTCTTAACCCTAAAGTCACCCTCTTCAATAATAACCTGAGGGTTTGTTAATAAGCCTTCTTTGTTAATGTCACATTGGAAAACTCTCTTATACATTTCATCAACTGAATATAATTTACGTCCCGGCTTTGATCTTGAAAGATTGTTAGCTCTAATCAAATCATAGTGACAAGGAATAATTGTTACCCCATCCGGTGCTAAGAATGCTTTTTTCGGATTATACTGAATAACATCCTTAAAGTCTGAACCGTCACGCCATCTGTTTCCCGGATATAAAACTCTTGCCGGCTCTATGTCGCCAATGTTTACTTTTTCTAATTTTACACATTCTCTGTTACTGTCAATTGTAAATGCCACAATCTGAGCCTGACTGTTGTACCAGAATCCATAAGATGTTCCATATGAATCCTCCGGCAAAACATTAATGTTAGGCTTTCCATTTATTGTTGCATCTCTTGGAATGGCATACTCGCCAATAACAATAATATTATCCCTTGTATCAAATCCTATAGAATTAATTTTATAAGGAGATTCAAAAATCATAGACAGCTCCAATGTTTCCCTGTCCACTCTGTAAATCTGCTTATATAAGCTGTCAAGGAAATAGAAATTACCCTTTCCGTCACAGCTTCCACCATCAGCAAATTGGAAGCCTGAATACAGCTTTTCTGTTTTTGGCTGTTTCTCGCCTTTTCCTGTTATTTCTATTGAAACTGCCTGCCATGGTCTTATTTCAATGCCGGTATTCACATCTAATAAGAAATTATCCATGGTGTATTTCATCTGTGAAAAATTATGAACGTTCAAAAATTTAATATTTTCACAATTCCATGTTTTTACACAATAAGGAAATGGTTTCTGCACAAAAACAGTTCTAAAACAATATGTAGTTGCAAAAGTAATATCCTTACAATTATGTAATTCTATTGGAAGTGCAAACTCACCCTCTGCTTTTTCTTCTTCACTTTGGAAACCATATATTGTTACATTCTTTGCATTTATCATTCTAAGTTCACATCTGCAATGATGCTCTAATGACAGACAATATATTCTTGTAGGAGTTTCAGTATTCTGAATCTGAACACCCACTGAAACATATGGACTTGCTGACCATATATCCTTAAAGGTTCCGCCACCTCCGTTACAAATAAGAAGACTTGCATACTGGTAGTCCCATATTTTCTTAAGGTCTGCATCTCTGCATCTTCCCTCATCATATGGCTGTTCAAAAGCTCCTGTCATCTTTACAAGGTTACCGTGACCGCCAAAGAATTTCACATCATTCATATATGAATTTTTGTTACTCATCCATTTAACGCCACAGGCTCTTGGATTTCGTCCACCTGTATTAACACCGAGACCAAACATAATATTTCTTCCCTTTGAAGTTTCAATAAAAGCCTTAGCCTTGCCAAATCCTGTAAACTTTTCAGAATTTTCTTTTAAAATAAGTTGCGTTGAAACCGGATTCATTCCTATAAGAGATGTATTTTCTTTTAACTTAATTGTATCTGAAAAAATATATTCACCCTGCGGAAAATATATTGTTTCATATTTTTCAATTGCCTCTTTTAAAGCCTGTGTGTCATCAGTTACACCATCACCTTTAAGTCCTACTTCCTTGGCATTAACCCAAGTTAACATATCAGGCAACGGCTGTATATCTGTTTTTAAGATTCTATAATCTACGTCTTTTGCATATCTGTAAATCTGGTCGTGAATCTGTTTATCATGATAAATATCGCTAACTGTAGTTCCATGAATGTATTTCTTTATAATGCACTGATAATCTTCATTAGCAATCTGTCTGCCACTGCTCTTATATTCAACAACATTTTCCACTGCCTTAAGCTGACAATTTTTAACATAAACCTGTGTTAGTGAGTTGTTGTCCATTGCCACGTTTAAAATACAATTCATATCTTCAAAAACAGAATTTTCTATATATATTTTTTCGAAATAATCATCATCAACTTCAATAAATTTAGCTGTATTAACACAATGGGTACGAATAATATTAAAGCCTGCCTCTCTTGTCTTAATTGCTCCAACGGTCTGCCCGAAAAATCTTGTATCAACCATTACAAAAGGCCAGCCCGGAGAGCACTTTGTTGTTATAATTCCGTACTTTCCTCCGTTAATATAGATGTCTTCCATTTCATTTCCAACATCATAAATGCCTGCCATACCTGACTGCACATTGATGTCAATATGGTTAATAAAACAGTGCTGTGCGTAATGAGTTCTAAAAGCTACTGCATATTCATTGCCCTGGCCAAGGCTTACATTAATATTGGAAATGGCACTGTAAAAAGTTCCCGGATTGGCATCTGCAATTTCCGCCTCATTCTCTTTTAGTTCGTTAACAAACCAGAATAAATATTTAAATCCACCCTTGTTCTCAGGATGTGGTTCATTAAATCCTTCTGCATTATCTTTTAATATAAAATGTGGTCTGTTATCACCGTATCCTATAAGTCTGACTGCCTTTGGCACATAAATAGTCTTGCTTAACAAATACTCACCTTCAGGTATAAAAAGAACACCATAACCGGCCTTATCCACAACCGTCTTTATGGCGTTCTGTAATTCATTAGACACATCGATGCTGCCGTCGTTTTTTGCATTAAAAAACTCCTCTGTAAAATAGACAGCATTACAGTCTCTTATTTCTTCTTTGTAAAATGATATTCCGTTCATATTATTTCCTCTTTTCCAAAATATAATCTGTATCTTACTAACTTCTCTGTCGTACTTTCTTATGAAATAATTTTACCAAATACCATTACTATATTCAATTTTAAAATTGTTTTTATTGCTTTGGCACAACGCCGAAGATTATAAGGTCTTCTGTCCCCTCATTCTTCATTCCATGCTTGTGTCCCTTTGGACAATAATGTGCCTGACCTGCTTTTAAAATTTCTGTTTTTCCATCAATATAAACTGTAGCCTGGCCTGAAACACAAAAGACTTCTTCGCTGTTGTCTGTATGCTCATGAATACCAATAGATGCTCCCGGCTCTAATACTCCGTATAAAATTCTCATGTTTTCATCATTGTACATTTTCGCCCTTGTGTCTTTTTCACCACCATTAAAATTGTGAATTACTGTTTCTTCCATATTTTCAAAATCTAATAACATTGTGAACCTCCTTATAGTTTTGCAGTGCAACAGGAGTTACATCAACTGTAACTCCTATTTTTTATGAATACATTTTTGCAACTGCTACTAATACATTCTTATTTGTCTTGTATATTTTTTTGTACTGCCTATTCTTTACCGGTGCAGGTACTAATCCTGTTTCCAATGTACAGTTTAGTATGTTTCTGTCATCAAGATAATCACTAAATGTTCCATACTGAACCTGACCACTTAAAACGTGAGTATAATGTGTCATTGAATAAAGCATATTGCTAAGCTTTGTGTGATTAAGGTGATACATTGCTTCGCCTGCCTGATGATAACAAATTACTACGTTAGGTTTTACTTTTTCTACTACTGAGATCTGTGCCTTTGTTTCCGGTTCAGATACCGGTGTTTTGCCCGGATAATTCTTGTGCGCCGGTGCTTTTGCTCCTTTTCTGTTAAATCCTTCTGCATAGTTTCTATTAATATCTACACCTCTGGCATTAGCTTTCCACTCTTTAAAGCTGAATCCTTTTGCTATTTTGTAGAGATTCTTGCGTAATGTGGCATTTCTTATTTTCTTTGGTCCATACTGACTGATTGTTACTCCATCAGGATTTACCATTGGCATAATTACCATTTTAACATTGTTAAAGATTTTGCTGTATTTTTTTCCCTGATACTTCTTGGAGTCATATCCTCTACAGTAATCCTCAATAACATTCATTATAAACTTAGTGTTCATATACTCTCTTGCATGTACAGATGTTTCAACATAAACTGTTTTCTTAGCTTTTGCATTACCAAGTGTAACATAGTATAAGTTTCTTTTATCTAAACTTTTTCCTGCAATGTCAACTTTAAATATTGAGCCATAAGCATTTTCCAACTTTTTAAGGTCTCTCTTCATATCATTATATGAATATTTCTTATCTGCTGCATTTACAATCTTCTTGGCATTGCATTTGTATGTAATGTACTTTGATTCAACTAATAATTTCTGATTGCCTACCTGAATCAATGAATATCCATTGTTGCATTTCTTGTAAACATAATAACGGATACCTTTTTTTACTTTTGTTACTTTCTCTAACTTTAAGTTATATGCTGTAACTGTTTTCTTTACATAACCACCTTTTTTTACGTTCTTTCCTGTTGTGTCAACATCCGGCTTAGTAGTTGGCTGTACCGTAGTTGGCTGTTCAACCTTTGTAGTGGTTTCCTGTGGTGTTGTTACAGCGGGTGTAGTTGTTTCAGGTGCTGTAGTTGTTTCCTGAGGCGCTGTTGTTACCGGAGCTGTTACTTCTTCGGCCTTTACCTCAGTCAAATTAATTCCCAATGCAATGATACCAATTAGCATTAGAATTTTTAATGTTTTTTTCATAAGTTCTTTCCTTTAAACTTTTTTCTCCCATATGTAAGTATTGTATCATAAAATGACCTTTAAATGTTCTTTATTTTGCTTATATAGCCATTGAATCTAAAAAAGACAAAGTCTCCAAACTGTTGAAAACTTTGCCTTTCCTATTAGAATATATTACAAATGTAGAACTCTATCTTTTATTTCCTGAGTTCTTCCCTGATTCCAGAACTGTGTTCCAATATAACCGCATGTTCTTCTTGCAACACTCATCTTGTCCTGATTACGGTTTCCGCAACTTGGACATTCCCATACAAGTTTTCCATTCTTTTCATCAGTTACTATTTGTATTTCCCCATTGTATCCACAGCATTCACAATAATCTGACTTAGTGTTAAGCTCTGCATACATAATATTGTCATAAATAAATTTCATAACCTGAATTACAGCTTCGATATTATCCTGAAGGTTAGGAACTTCAACATAACTGATAGCTCCACCAGGAGATAACTTCTGAAATTCAGATTCGAATTTAAGCTTGCTAAAAGCATCAATCTTCTCTGTTACATGAACATGGTAACTGTTAGTAATATAGTTCTTGTCTGTTACACCTTTTATAATGCCAAATCTCTTCTGAAGGCATTTAGCAAACTTGTAAGTTGTTGATTCCATAGGTGTTCCATAAACAGAATAGCTAATATTTTCTGCTGCTTTCCATTCTGCACATTTATCATTAAGTTTCTGCATAACCTTTAAAGCAAATGGCTTAGCTTCGGGATCTGTGTGTGACTTTCCTGTCATTCTTACACACATTTCGTAAAGTCCTGCGTAACCTAATGAGATAGTTGAATATCCATTGTATAATAACTTGTCTAATGTTTCACCCTTCTTAAGTCTTGCCAAAGCACCATTCTGCCAAAGAATAGGGGCAACATCTGAAGGTGTTCCAAGTAATCTTTCATGCCTGCATCTTAAAGCTCTGTGACAAAGCTCTAATCTTTCATCTAATATCTTCCAGAATAGATCCATATCTCCATTAGAAGAACATGCCACATCAACCAAGTTGATTGTTACAACGCCCTGATTAAATCGTCCATAGAACTTGTAGCTTCCGTCAGGATTTCTCTGGCTGTCTTCAACTGTTAAGAATGAACGACATCCCATACATGGATATACACATCCGTTCTTCATTTCACGCATAACCTTAGCTGAAATGTAGTCAGGAACCATTCTCTTTGCTGTACATTTAGCTGATAAAACTGTTAAATCCCAATATTTAGAATCAGGTGTAACATTATCTTCATCAAGTACATATATAATCTTAGGGAATGCAGGTGTAATCCAAACACCTTTTTCATTTTTTACACCCTGTATTCTCTGTTTTAAAACTTCTTCAATTAATACTGCAAGGTCATCTCTTGTCTGTCCTTCAGGAACTTCATCCAAATACATAAACATTGTAACAAAAGGTGCCTGTCCATTACATGTCATTAATGTAATAAGCTGGTACTGAATAGTCTGAATACCTCTTGTGATTTCATCACGAAGTCTTCTTTCAACAATCATCTTAAGCTGTTCGTCTGAGTAGTTAACTCCCACTTCATCACGTTCCTTCATTACTTCCTCAGTAATCTTGTCACGGCTAACCTGTACAAAAGGTGCAAGATGTCCTAATGAAAATGACTGTCCGCCGTACTGGTTACTTGCAACCTGTGCCACAATCTGAGTTGTAACGTTACAAGCTGTATAAAAACTATGAGGTGGATCAATCTTTGTTTCTGAAATGCATGTTCCATTCTCTAACATATCTTTTAAGTTAATAAGGTCACAGTTATGTTCCTTCTGTGCAAAATAGTCAGAATCATGGAAATGAATAATCCCCTGTTCATGTGCCTGCGTAATTTCATCAGGCAATAAAATACGTCTAGTTAAATCCTTGCTAACCTCACCCGCCATATAATCACGCTGAGTTGAGTTAATCGTAGGATTCTTGTTTGAGTTCTCCTGTTTCACCTCTTCATTGATCTGATCAATAAGTGCGAGTATTCCATCATCAGTTGTGTTAGCCTTTCTTGCCATATCTCTCTTATATCTGTAACGAACGTAAATCTGCGCAACTTCATATCCACGCATCTCCATAATGCCACGTTCTACCATATCCTGAATATCTTCTACTGCTGTAGCATGGTTTGACTGACAAATCTGATCCATAACAATCTTGCCAACAGCCTCAATCTGGTACTCATTAAGTCTATGTATCGGTTCTACTTCGTTATTAGCCTTTCTGATGGCATTAAGAATCTTTTGCACATCAAAAACCACTTCTTCACCATTTCTTTTAATTACTCTACGTGTTATCGTCTCCATCTTGTTTCTCCCACAATGTATTATCTTTATATATCTTTATTTTTTAAATGTACTATATCTTGTGTTCACCTAAAGGATTATAACACAATATATTCCAAATTGTATAGTGCCAATTGCAACAAATTTTATTAAATATTTTATTAAATATTTTTTTATTTTTCTTATTTCCCCATAAATAAAGGCTTTTTCAGGTTAAATGGTTTACATATTATCTGCCTGATTTTTTTTCAAAATTTTTAAATACTCCATTTATCACAATCAATGAGATAACTGCTGCCACAAAATCTGCTATAGGTGCTGAAAACATTATGCCCTCTACACCTTCTAAGCCTATTTTTATAAATATAATAGGTAATATTACTAACAACGGAAGTAAGAATATAATCTGCCTTGTAAGTGACAAAAATGTTCCCTTGTTAGGTTCTCCAATTACAGTACAGAATGTTGATGTAATTGGCTGTATTCCGTTTAAGAATGTCATAAATAAGAATATTCTAAAGAATTTTTCCGCAAACATAAAATATTCATTGGAACCTGAACCGAATATTCCGATAATCTGTCTTGGAAATAATTGAAAAATCAGGAACGCTATAGTGGACACCACTGTATTGCATGTTACTGCTATCTTGTACGTCTTCTTTACACGGTCATAATTGCCTGCTCCTGTGTTAAAACTCGCTATAGGCTGTATCCCCTGGGCCACACCAATACATATTGAAAAATATAACTGGTTAACTTTCATAATAATACCTGCACAGGCAATTGGAATTGATGCACCATAAATTGACAATCCACCGTAATACTTTAATGACTGGTTCATTACAATCTGAACAATCATCATGGCAAGCTGATTAAGTCCCTGCGCCATTCCCAAATGTAATGTTCTAAAAACAAATTCTTTGCAAGGTATTAAATGCTTACGTTCTATCTTAGCTGTTTTGTAATGACGCATATACCACACTACCATCATAAAAGACACAACCTGTCCTATAACAGTTGCAAGAGCTGCTCCTGACATTCCCCATCCAAATCTCATTACAAATAAATAATCTAATATAACATTAATAATTGCTCCCACAAGGTTGCAATACATTGAAAATTTAGGGCTACCGTCTGCTCTTACAAGATGTGAGCCTCCATTGGCTACCATTACAAATGGGAAGCCAAAAGCAACCACTCCCACATACTCTTTTGCGTAAGGCAAAACTGAGTCAGGTGAACCGAAAAACTTAAGCAAAGGTTCCATAAAAAAAAGTGAGATTAATGCTATTACCACACCTACTCCAAACATTAACGTAAGTGCATTTCCAATAAAATACATAGCCTTCTTCTTATTTCCTGCACCCATATTAAGGTTAAACCCTGCCGCACCACCAATTCCCAGTGCAAGCATTGCGGCAAGACACATAGTTGTTAGGGGAAATGCTATATTTGTTGCTGCATTACCTAACTCACCAACAGTTCTTCCTATAAAGAATTGGTCAACGATATTATATAAAGAAGTTACAAGCATTGATATAATGCTTGGTATTGCAAACTTTCTTAAAAGCCTTCCAACCGGCTCTGTTCCCAATGGATTAACTTTATCTTTTTCCATATTGATTTCCTTTCCCAAATTGCATTTTTTGGCAAAGCGCCAGCGCTATTAATAATACCACTTTTACATATATAATTTCCAGTAAATTAATTAAATTAATAAAAAATATTTGTTTTATAAGATTGTTATTTTTTTAACATTCTTTTTCTTGTATTGTATTTCCTCCTATGTTATAATTATTCTGATTGCGATTCAATCACGCTATAGATTAACAAAGGAGTAAAAGATGAGAGGAATTTATTCTAATAAAACAGAAATCCGTCACAAGGTATTTACTGAAATTGCCCGTATGGCATATGATGACAGTCCATTGTCACGAATTGAAGATTTACCATATGAAATTGTTCCCGGAGAAATAGGAAAATATTACGATAATATCTTTTTGGAACGTGCCATCGTTGGTGAACGTCTTCGTGCAACAATGGGACTTCCTATTAGAAAGATGTCAGAACATGCACCTCTTTCTGAAGGAATTGATGCCAGCGCAATTGACGAGAAATACTACGATCCCCCACTTATTAATATTATTAAATTTGCATGCCATGCATGTCCTGAGAAACGTGTTTTTATTACAAACGCATGTCAGGGATGTTTAGAGCATCCTTGTATTGAGGTTTGTCCTAAAGATGCAATTAATATGGTTAAAGGCCGTTCTGTAATCGACCAGGACAAATGTATAAAGTGTGGTAAATGTGCCAGTGCCTGCCCATACAATGCAGTTGTAAAACAGGAACGTCCATGTGCCAAAGCTTGTGGCATGAACGCCATTAAGTCAGACGAATATGGTAGAGCTGATATTGATTATGATCAATGTGTATCCTGTGGTATGTGTTTAGTAAGTTGTCCTTTTAGTGCAATTGTGGACAAGAGTCAGATTTATCAGACTGTTCTTGCATTAAAAAGTGAAACACCGGTTTATGCTGCCATTGCTCCATCATTTGTACGTCAGTTTGGTGCTGATGTTACACCTGAAATGGTTCGTGCCGCATTAAAAGTATTAGGTTTTGAAGACATGGTTGAAGTTGCCATTGGTGCTGACCTTTGTTCTTTACAGGAAGCTGAGGACTTTCTTGAAAATGTTCCTGCCAATCAGAAATGGATGGGAACTTCATGTTGTCCTGCATGGTCAGTTATGGCTAAGAAGACTTTGCCTGAATATGCCCATTATATTTCAATGTCACTTACACCTATGGTTCTTACTGCAAGAATGATTAAAAAACAACATCCTGAATGTAAGGTCGTATTTATCGGACCTTGTGCTGCCAAGAAATTAGAGGCAAGCAGACATTCAGTACGAAGCGATGTTGATTTTGTATTAACTTTTGAAGAAACAATGGGATTATTTGATGCCAAAGCTGTTGACTTTAAATCTCTTGAAGTTGAAGAACCACTTCAGACATCAAGTGCACTTGGAAAAGGATTTGCTTCAAGTGGTGGTGTTGCCCAGGCTGTTGTTAAGGTTATTAATGAAATGCGACCTGATATGGAAGTTAAAACAGTTAAGGCTGAAGGTTTGGCCGAATGTAAAAAGATGCTTATGATGGCCAAAGCCGGAAGATATGACGGATATTTATTAGAAGGAATGGCTTGTCCCGGCGGTTGTGTAGGTGGTGCCGGCGTACTTTCAGATGCACGAAAGACTGCAATGGACTTACAAAAAGATATGGCCCGTTCAGAATTAAAAGATCCTACAGAAACACAATACAAAGATTACTTAGAATTAATAACATCGGAGGCTTAGAAATGAAATTAAAAACTAAACAGATTACAGTTACTGCAGTCATGATAGCTTTAAGCATTGTTGTAATACAATTTATTAAAGCTCCTCTTATGATTGCCGGACAGAGTGTTGCCATCTCAGGTGCCCTCATTAATCTTATACTCATAATTGATACACTTTACTGCGGATTAGTAAGTGGAATTATATTATCAGTAATTATCCCTGTGTTCTCATTTATTTTAACACAGAGTCCACTTATCTCAGCAGTTCCTGTTATACTTCCATGCATCATGATTGGAAACATTGTTTTCGTTCTTTTTGCCTGGTTTGTAAGAAACAAAAAAATCGAACTTAACTTATTACCATTAAGCCTTGTTGTTGGCTCAATTGCAAAAGCCGGAATAATGACACTACTTATTGTACAGTGGGCAATCCCACAGTTTGGTGCTTCACTTGCTCCAAAAATGGTTACAATGGCAAAAGTTACATATTCTACAACACAGTTAGTTGCTGCACTTTTTGGTTCATTCCTTGCTATTATCATTTGGCCAATCGTAAGAGTTGCAGTAAAAGGAATAAAATAAGAATATTTATGTAATAAAACAAAAATGATGTTAGTTTAATTGCTGACATCATTTTTTATGTCTTTTAACTACAGGTATCCTTTCCAAAAATATACATAATTATATTTCCACTTTACAATAGACGGCGGAGCAAAATAAGAAAAGCAACGTGTTTGCATGTAGCCCTTTTCCGGCGATACTAAACCAAAATAAAACAGGAGCTACAACCAATGCAACTCCTGCGTTTTTATGCCATATGAACTATATTTAATAATAATGTCCATGCCAAACCGTAATATGTTACTACGGCTACCAAATCGTTTACTGTTGAAATAAGTGGACCTGAAGCAACTGCCGGGTCTACTTTAATCTTTGTAAAGAAGATAGGAATTATTGTTCCTACAACACTTGAGATTATCATTGCAAGCCATAATGCTCCTCCGATACATCCTGACATTGCAAAGGCATTTACTACCGTCTGTCCTTTTGCAAGCCATATAAATAGTCCTGTTATCATAAATGAAATGGAACCTATTATCATTCCGTTAAAGAATCCTACTTTTAGTTCCTTAAGAACAAAACCTAACTGTTGCTTTAATGTAAGTTCCTCATCTGTTAATACTCTGATTGTTACAGCCAGTGACTGTGTTCCAACGTTACCTGACATTCCAAGTATTACTGACTGGAAACTTACTATGATAGGAAGTGTTGCTATAACGTGTTCAAACATTCCTGTTACTGATGAAACTCCAAGTCCTAGCATTAGTAATATTACAAGCCATGGGATTCTCTTTTTTAAACTTTCAAGCAAAGGTTCTTCCAAATCTTCTTCTGATGTCAAAGCAGCCAACTTAGCGTAGTCTTCACCCATCTCTTCATCTACTACTTCCAATAAGTCCTGAGATGTAATAACACCAAGTATGTGCTGATCCCTGTCAAGTACAGGAATTGAATCTTCTGAGTAGTCCTTCAAATCTTCAATACAGTCATCTACTGTTTCATGATCGTATACAAAAGGATATGATGTTGTAACTAATGTTTCAAGTACAACATATTCTCTTGCCACAATAAGATCTGTTAAATCTATTGCTCCGTAAAATTTATTTTCACTGTCAAGTACATATAATGTTGATATATTGTCATTGTCTGCAGCCTGTTCAACTACACGCTTCATTGCCTGCTTAATTGTAAGGTTAAGTGTTAATGTAACATAGTTAGTTGTCATCTTGCTACCGATTTCATCGTCATCATATGACTGAATCAGGTCAATGTCTTTTTTTGCTTCCTTATCCATTAACTGGATAAGTTCCTCGCTCTTTTCATCCTCCAATTCATCAAGAATATCTACTGCATCGTCAGCTTCCATGTTTTCAAGAATGTCTGCCGCAAGTTCTGAATCCAATTCTTCGATAAATTCTTCCGGATCATCTAAATAAGCGAAAACCTCTGAAACTCTTTCAAGTCCCATGATAGAGTAAAGTTTTCTTCTTTCCTTTACATCTAACTTCTCTAAAACTGCTGCTATATCATTCTCATGATAATCATCCAGTTCTTCTTTCTTCTTATACGCAGGTTCGTCGCTTTTTATAATCTGTATAATTTCGTCTTCATAATCATCCCTCTGTGGATTTATATCTTTTAATTCTTTGTCATCGATTTTATCTTCCACTGTCATATACCTCCTCTACCATTTTGTGCCATTCTAATGTGCCCTGTGTATATGCGGGAAAACTGATGTCAGATTCTTATTTTGAGAGAAAAAGCATAATGGATATTTTCTCTGTTTTCTTCAAAATATCTAACATTACAGCTTCGCCCCCAACTGTCAGAACTATCCATTATCTTCACCTCCAAAATTTAATAATTATTTATTAGCACAGAAAAGACTTATGGTCTTAAACCACAAGTCTTCCTACTATATTCTTCACTATTAAATTTAACACTTTTTTCATGATTATGTCAACCTAACCATGACTTTATTATGTACTTTTTTTTCAAGAATTAATCGTTTTTTCTTAAAAACTCATCCCATAGTGCAAATCCGAATCCTAACACTAAAAATATAATTCCCAATACTGTACAAATAGTTCCCATACTTCCCATTGTTTCATTTCCTCCTTCTATTTTTCTTTTTGATTTTTAACTGTCTTTTTCAAGCTTTTTCCATATGATTTTTTATGTTTTTTACTTTTCCACGAATTTAACACTTATGATTTTATTTAACAATATGTTTTGGCACACCTTAACGGCTTATTAATATCAGGCGATAAGTTTTTAACATATTATTAGCTTATAGGGTTTGTTCCTTAGCACTATTTTTACATTTATAATTATTTTCATTTTTCTGTTAAAAGGTTATACTATTTATTAGATTTTTAATTTGGAGAAAAGCTATGAAGTTAATTAAGAACATATCAAAAAAGGATTTTGCAAGAAACACTATTATTACTTTTTTGCTTATGACTGTGGCAACAATTATTTCTTTTGTATTATTTTATACGCCAAATTTTTCGCCGGCTGTTATTGCACCTATATACATTCTTGGATTAATACTTATCGGAACCTTAACTACGGGATATTTACCGGGAATTATTGCAGCAATAATAAGTGTTATATGTATTAATTTTCTTTTTACATATCCTTATTTTCAGCTTAATTTTACAATAACCGGCTATCCTCTTACTTTTATTGTGATGTTGTCAATCTCTCTTATAATAAGTACATATATGACAAGATTTAAGAAACAGGGCATAGCACTTGCCGAAAAAGAGAAGCTTATTGCAGAAGGTGAAAAGGAAAAAATGCGTGCTAACCTGCTTCGCTCTATTTCTCATGACCTACGCACTCCCCTTACAAGCATAATTGGTGCCTCTTCTTCTCTTACTAACGATAGTCTTAACCTGTCGGAAGAGGAACGTACTCATCTTATGCGTAACATTACTGAGGATGCAGCATGGCTGCTTAATATGGTTGAAAATATTTTGTCTGTTACAAAGATTCAGGACGACAACAGAACTCTTAAGAAAAGTTCTGAGCCTTTAGAGGAAATTATGTCTGATTCAGTTCACAGAGTTAAAAGACGTATTCCTGACGCAAACATTAAGATAACATTGCCTGATGAGTTTGTTTTGGTTCCAATGGACGCTCTTCTAATTGAGCAGGTTATTATCAATCTTTTAGAAAATGCCCTAAAGCATTCTCATTCCAAGAAGCCTATTGAACTTTATGCCACTATTGAGCCAAAAACTGTTACCGTTTATGTAAAGGACTATGGCATTGGCATTAGTAATGATAAAAAAGATGAGATATTTAAGTCTTATACCCGCAGAAACAACAGCCCTGACAGGGACAAGGGTATGGGCATTGGGCTTTCTATTTGCCAGACTATTATAGAAGCCCACAATGGTGAAATTCATGCAGACACCCATGATGAAGGTTCTGTATTTTATTTTTCACTGCCTAAAGAGGATTAATTTTTGATTAGTTTTACAATCAACATTTTTCAAAAAATTTGGAGGATTATTATGAAAGATTACACTATTCTACTTATTGAAGATGAAAAAAATATTGCAGATTTTGTTGAAAAGATTCTGCGTTCTAATGATTATAAAGTTGTAACAGCTTCCACCGGTGGCGAGGGGCTTTCACTTATAAAATCAAGATGTCCTGACATTATTCTTCTTGACCTTGGACTTCCTGATATGGACGGTCTTGATGTAATTTCAAGTGTGCGTTCATGGTCTTTATGTCCCATTATTGTTCTTTCTGCAAGAACTACTGATAATGATAAAGTATCTTCCTTAGACCTTGGTGCAGATGATTACATAACTAAGCCCTTTAGCACTAATGAACTACTTGCAAGAATAAGAACTTCATTAAGACATAGCAACCGTGTTGTTACTAACGATTCAGTAAGTGAAAAACCTTACGCTGCCCTTGGCCTTAAAATAGATTTTATGAAAAGAATTATTACAAGGGACGGTGAGCCTATTCATCTTACCCCTGTTGAGTACAAAATCGTTGCCTACATTGCCAAAAACTCCGGCAAGGTAATTACATACTCCTCTATTCTTAAAAACGTTTGGGGACCAAATATGGACGAAAATGATAATAAGATTCTGCGAGTTAACATGGCTAACATTCGAAGAAAGATTGAGCCAAATCCTGCGGAACCTACTTATATTCTTACTGAACTGGGTGTGGGATACAGAATGCTGGAAGATTCTTCACTATAAAAAAATGGTTACGTTCTACGAAAATCTGAACGTAACCATTTTTCTTATTCTACAGTCTGAACTTTCATCATATTAGTTGTTCCTGATGTTCCAAGTGGTACACCTGAAGTAATTACTACAATGTCACCCTGATTTACTAACTTGTTCTCTTTTGCAACTTCAACTGCGTAATCAAAAAGTTCCAATACGTCTTCCTTTTCTTTAAGAAGTACAGGAGTCACTCCCCATGAAAGGCTAAGCTGTCTGCAGGTTTTCTCATCTGTTGTACCTGCAATAACCATACAATCAGGTCTACAACTTGAAATCATTCGTGCTGATCTTCCTGACTTAGTAACTGTAAGGATAGCCTTAGCTTCCAAGTCATAAGCTGTTGTACATGTGGCATGGCAAACAGCCTGTGTAATATTTCTTTCTGTATGAATATTCTGGTTGAAAAATCTCTGCTTGTAATTGATATCCATCTCTGTTCTTTCAGCTATTCTAACCATAGTCTGTAATGCGTCAATTGGATACTTACCTGCCGCTGTTTCTCCCGAAAGCATAATTGCACTTGTACCATCATAAATAGCATTGGCAACATCTGTTGTCTCAGCTCTTGTAGGTCTTGGGTTATTCATCATTGAGTCAAGCATCTGTGTAGCTGTTATAACCTTCTTGCCTGCCTGATATACTTTCTTAATAATCATCTTCTGGATAATTGGGACTTCTTCTTCCGGAAGCTCTACTCCCATATCACCTCTGGCAACCATAATGCCATCAGCAGCTTCAATAATTGAATCTATGTTGAGTATTCCTTCACTGTTTTCAATCTTTGCAATAATGTTAATATTTTCGCCACCGTTTTCTTTTAAAATAGCACGAATCTGTTCTACATCTTCTGCACATCTTACAAATGATGCTGCAATATAATCAACATCCTGCTCTATACCAAAAATAATGTCTTTCTTGTCCTGTTCACTTAAATATTCCATGTTAATATGAACGTCAGGAACATTGACACCTTTCTTATCTGAAATCTTTCCGTCGTTCTTTACTTTACAAACAACGTCCTGTCCAACTATTTTTTCAACTTCCATCTTAATAAGACCATCATCTATCAAAATAACTGAACCCGGCTCTACGTCCTTATACAAATCAGGATATGTTATGTTTACACTGTTTTCGTCACCAATGATTTTTTCACCTCCAACCAATGTAAATGTCTGACCTGAAAAAACGTGAACCTTACCATTTTCAAAGTTACCTGTTCTGATTTCAGGTCCCTTTGTATCCAACAATATGGCTACCGGCTTGTTACACTTTTCTCTTAATTCCTTAACTTTGTTCATTCTTCCCAAATGCTCTTCGTGAGAACCGTGAGAGAAATTATATCTTGCTACATTTAAACCATTCTTAATTAATTCTTCTAATACATTGTCCTTATCTGTTGCAGGACCTAATGTACAAACAATTTTAGTTTTTCTCATATCTGCCTTTACCTCTTGTCTTTTTTCTTTTTATAATATAACAATGAACCTATATTTATACAAGTTAAAAATATGTAAAAAAATGAGAAGTAATTTTATTAATTTTTACTTTTGCCTTTTACTACGCTAAAATCAATAATCAAAATTCACAAAATTTTAACTTTTTTTCTCTATACATTTTATATTGATTGGAGTATTATGGTCTTAGATTGTAATATTTTTTATTAACAATTATAAAATGAAAAATAATTGTTTAGAATTAGCAAAATTATTCGATTATTTTGTGAAAGGCATATTTTAATGGAAATTAATTTAGTTTATAGGAATGAGTTTATTGAATTAGTAACACCTATTATTGAGAATGAAAAAGTAAAACGTATGGACAAATATATACAACACGGAACAACAAGTACTTTGGATCATTGCATCGCAGTAGCTTATGTTAGTTTTGCAATGGCAAAGAAACTTAATATCCATTGCGATTACAATAGTTTAATCAGAGGTGCTCTATTGCACGACTACTTCTTATACGACTGGCATGTAAGTGATGAATCACATAAATGGCACGGTTTCAGCCACGCAAGAACAGCTCTTGAGAATGCCTCTCATGACTTTGAACTTACGCCTATAGAAAAGGATATAATTGAGAAGCATATGTTTCCGCTTAACATCAAACTTCCTAAATATAGAGAAAGCTATCTTGTAACAATCGCTGACAAGATTTGTTCTTCATATGAAACAATATATAAAATTCCGTATGTTGCAATTTATAATTAGGATACAATTTAATTAGATTTAAGAAGTCATATGGATTCAAGTTGAATCTGTATGGCTTTTTGTTTTGTTTGGTGTAATCTTTGTGGAATTTTAAGATATTTTGTTTGTTATTAACTTTGCTGATTCTGGATTTTTAGAAGATTTAATATATTTTATGCTCTATGGATTTCATTTTTTATACTGATAAGATTATCTCACCGAAAAACCCGGAATGTGGTTTACATAACATCGTTAAAATGTTACCAAATCTAAAACATACCCCAAAAAATCGAATATTTCAATATTTTGGGGTACGCAGTCCAAAATTTCAACGACAAGCATCACATCAATTAGAAAATTGCAACAGTAGTCATTACCCACTAAATCTCTTCCAGCACATCAAATATTTCATCCAAACTATCTATTTCATATTCAGGCTTTATCTCTGTCATATTCTCGCTTCTTTTTGGATTATACCAGCAAGTATGAATTCCTGCATTAATTCCACCTAGAATATCTGAACTTAAACTATCCCCAACAATAATCATTCCTTCAATGTTAGGATTATTCATCTTTTCAAAACAACCATTGAAAAATTCTACTTTAGGCTTGTTATATCCAATTCTCTGAGAAATAAAAATATCTTCAAAATATTTTGAGATATCAGCACCTGCAATTCTTTTGTCCTGAACTGATGCTGTGCCGTTAGATACAATAAACAATCGATATTTGTTCTTTAGTTTTTCCAAAACATCAATTGTTCCATCAATTATGAAGTAGCAGTTGCTTAAGTTATTTTCATAAAGCTTCCATGCCTTATCTCCTGACTGGTTAACTCCCAACTCTTTAAAAAGAATCTCAAATCTGCCTGTCAAAACCTGCTCTCTTGTAATCTTTCCAAGCTCTAACAATTTCCACTGGGCGTCATTTATTTCACTATATCTTTCAATAGTTGATGACAGCGGTTCTATGCCTAGCTCTTCCAATGTTTTCTTCAAAGCAAAAGCCTCTGACTTGTGAAAATCCAATATTGTATCATCTAAATCCAAAAGTACTGTATCTATCATTTATTCTCCTTATTCTACACAAAACTAAAATACAGCATCACTAATATGCCAAGCACTATTCTGTACCATCCAAAAATCTGGAAGTCATGCTTTTTAATATATCCCATAAGGAACTTTATTACAAGAATTGAAACAAGAAATGCCACAACTGTTCCAATCACCAAAACCGTAAGCTCTGTTACAGAAAATGACAGTCCGAATTTTATTATCTTAAGAAAACTTAATCCAAACATTACCGGCACTGCAAGGAAAAACGTAAATTCTGCTGCTGCCACTCTTGAAACGCCAATCAATAATGCACCTATAATAGTTGAGCCTGAACGTGAAGTTCCCGGTATAATTGACAAAATCTGAAACAGCCCGATAATAAATGCAGTCTTATATGTAATGTCATTTAAAGTTAAAACTTTAGGTGTTCTTGTTTTATTCCATCTTTCGATTACAATAAAAGCAATACCATATACAATTAATGTAATGGCAATCACAATAGGTGTGTGAAGATGTGCCTCAATAAAATCATCAAACAAAATAGTTACAACAGCTCCCGGAATGCAAGCAACAACTACCTTAAACCACATTGAAAAAATATCTTTTTCAATAACAGGCTTGCTCTTATCCTTAAACTGAAAAGGAAACATCTTGTTCCAAAACAAAACAACAACCGCTAGAATTGCACCCAACTGAATAACCACAAAAAACATCTCTTTAAAATCAGCACTTACATTCATCTTAATAAACTCGTCAACCAAAAGCATATGCCCTGTACTACTAATTGGAAGCCATTCAGTTATCCCTTCAACAATTCCTAAAAAAATAACTTTAATAATCTCAATAAAATCCAACATACTCTATCCTCTCTTATAATTCAAATATTAGGAAAACATAATTTCCCTTTTTTACTGCAACTAATAATAGCATATATAATCTATTATGAAAATAAAATTTTGCCTATTACTTTTTAATTTATAATTTCGTTAGCTTTTTTAAGCAAACCTTAATATTTAATTAAATTGCAAATAGTTCTCCCTCGTATTATATATAAAGACATCATTCATTAGTCATTCATGGTTCTTTTACTTTCGCTTGGAATCACCAGAGATAGGCTACCTAGCAAATAATAGTCAGATTTTTGAAATTTTGCGAGTATAGTGTAAGGCGTAAAACCTACTGTCTGAGCCGTAGGCGAGTTTAGGTTTTCGCCTTACAATAGACGACGGAGCAAAATAAGAAAATCAACGTGTTTGCAGGTAGCCTATCTCTGGTGAGTTTCAAAAAATACAAAAAGGGAAGTCACTAACTGAATGGTGGCTTCCCTTTTAAATACTAATTATATTTTCCTATAAATTCTCTTGTTCTTGCATTCTGTGAATTAAATACCTGCTCAGGTGTTCCATCCTCAACGATTACTCCATTTTCCATAAAGATTATTCGATTGGATACTTCCTTGGCAAATGACATTTCGTGGGTAACTATTACCATTGTCATATGTTCACTTGCAAGTTCTTTTATGACTTTTAGTACTTCCTTTGTAAGTTCAGGATCTAATGCTGATGTTGGTTCATCGAAAAATAGTATATCCGGATTCATTGCCAATGCTCTTGCAATGGAAACTCGCTGCTGCTGTCCACCTGACAGTTCGCATGGGTAAGCGTCTTTCTTGTTGGCTATTCCCATTTTTTCAAGAAGTCGGTTGGCTGTTTCTTCCACTTCCTTCTTGTCTCTTTTTTGAACATTTAAAGGAGCATCTGTAATGTTTTTCCAAACTGAATAGTGTGGAAAAAGGTTAAAGTTCTGAAATACCAATCCGTATGTTGATTTCAATTCCTTAAGCTGAGACTTAGATGCATATGTTACTATGCCATTCTCGTTTGTGTCAGCCATCAATTTGTCATTGTATTCAATCTTTCCACCTGAAATTTTTTCAAGGTTTACTGCACATCTTAATAAAGTAGACTTACCTGAACCTGACGGTCCGATAATCGAAAGAACATCTCCCTTATTTACTTCAAGGGAAATATCTTTTAACACTTCAAATTCGCCAAAACTTTTTTGGATGTGTTTCATTTCTAATACACTCATGTTTCTTCTCCCTATCTGTAATAACTTAATTTCTTTTCAATTAATCCCATAATCCAAGCTACCAAAGCATTAAATACAAAGTAAAATACTCCGGCAACAAAGAATGGTGTCAAACTTGATGTTGATGAAGCTATCTGTTTTGCAATACTGAACATTTCCATATAAGCTATTGAAAATGCAAGTGATGTATCTTTTACAAGACAAATTACTTCATTAGTAATTGATGGCAATATTCTCTTAATTACCTGTGGTAATATAATCTTCATAAAAGTCTGTGCCTTGTTGTATCCGAGCATATTTGCTGCTTCGTACTGTCCTCTTGGCATTGACTCAATACCTGAACGGTATATTTCAGCAAAGTATGCTGCGTAGTTAAGCACAAATGAAATTATTACCGCATAAAATCTGTAATCTCTTGAAATCTGTATTTTTAATAAATAGCTTGGTCCAAAATATATTGCCATAACCTGTAACATAAGAGGTGTTCCTCTCATTATTGATATGTAGATGTTAACCAACCATTTTACTATTTTAATTCTGGACATTCGTCCCCATGCCACAACAAGACCAAATGGTAATGAGAAAAGCAGTGTTAAAACAAATATCTTTACTGTTTCTATCATACCTAATGACATCTTCTCTAACATCATATTCATCGGCATTGTAGTAGCAACTATCATAAATCCTGTTCCTATAGTCATTTTTATTTATCTCCAAGACAAATCATATCTTCTATTCCGTATTTTTTAGCTAATTCATCAACTTTACCTTCATCATAAAGTTTCTTTAAATCAGCATTAACTTTATCTCTAAGTTCTGTATTTCCTTTTTTGAAGCCAATTCCATACTGTTCTGAATTAAGGTTTTCATCAAGAATAACATAATTATTATTTCTGTTGTTAACCTGATATTTTGCAACACCTACATCCATTGCTACAGCATCAACTGTACCTGCTTCTAATTCTGAGAAAGCTGTGTTGTAATCAGGAAATTCCTGAATCTCTTTAAATGTCTTTCCAAGCTTCTCCTGATCTCCACCTTTCTGTAATAACTGAAGGGCTGCACTTGCTGACTGAGCTGCAACATACTTATCCTTTAAATCTGCTAACTTAGTAATTCCTGAATCCTTTGCTACAACTACAACCTGCTGGTTGTTTACATATGGATCTGACCATTCATACTTATCTTCCTTACCGTTAATAGTAAATCCATTCCAAATACAATCAATGTTTCCATTATTTAATTCAGCATCTTTAGAAGCCCATTCAATAGGTGTCTTTACTAATTCCCAACCTTCCATGTCACAAACAGCCTGTGCCAATTCAAGGTCAAATCCTGTATATTCACCTGTATCTGAATCCATATATCCATATGGTGGATATTCTGCATCAAAACCTACTGTAAATTTCTTTTTTGAAGAATCGCTATCGCTCTTCTTTGTTTCTTTCTTTCCACAAGCTGAAAGTGATAAAACCATAGCTAATGAAAGAACTAAAACTAATAATTTTTTCATTTTATTTTCCTCCTGGATTTTCGTTCTCTAATACTTTACTAAACTAAAGTTTACTAACAAATGCTATCAAATGTACTGTAAAAAGTCAAGCAATATTCATCATTTTCTATCATTTTTTTATATTGTAGAAATCCGAAGCACAAAACAGTCCAAATAATCGTGTTATGCTTTAAAATTATATTTTTATTTACATATATTTTTTGCTCAGAAAAGCAAAAATTTAAAGCTGCCACTGTACCGAATTTCTCAGCATAGTGACAGCTTCATCGCCGTAAAATGGCTTTATATAATGTGGACCAAAAGACGGGAATCTGTGGACAAATGATCCAACATTTTAACATATTTAATTATTAGAATTAATTAATTAATTCCTTAATGGCATATGCCACACCATTTTCATCATTGCTTAAAGTTATGAAATCTCCAAGCTTCTTTATTTCATCTCTGGCATTATCCATTACCGCTGAAACCCCTGCAGTTTTTAAAATATCTACATCATTAAGGTTGTCGCCTATTGCCATAGTTTCTTCTATAGAAATGCCTAAATACTCAGCCAAAGCCACAAGTCCTTTTGCCTTTGTAGTTCCCTTAACATTAAATTCCAAATTAGTGCCTTCCGAATATGAAAGGTCATAATTTATATCTCTAATCTTCTCAACTACTTCATCTCTTATTTCAGCAGTTGGAAAGAAAATATTAACCTTGGCAACCGGCTTATCTCTTGAAGCAATATACTCACCAATGTTCTCAACAGGCACTCTGGTCTTCTTTATAAACTCATCTATGTGATAAACATTGTATCTCTTAGTATCTTCTATACATCTTCTCTCTGAATAAATTACACCATCAGCCTGCAACTCAAACATCATATCCATGTCCATAGCCTTTACTGTATCATATATATATCTAACATCACTCATATCCAACAAATCTGAATAGAGCATTTTATTATTTTCAAAATCAATTACATATGCGCCATTGCACATTATTCCATATTTAACATATGGCATTTTCGAGGACACTTCTTCTAACTCGTTATCTATTCTTCCTGTAGAAAAAGTAAACTTTATACCTCTTTCTTCATATTCTTTAACTGTCTTTTTATTTTCTTCTGACAAATTTTTGTTGCTGTCTAACAAAGTCCCATCTATATCCATAGCTACTAATTTAATCATAAAATCCTCCTAAATTTGCTCGAAAGAAAATTCTACTTCATATTAGAAATAGCTTCTATTAACTGTTCTACTGCCAACTCTTCATCTTCGCCTTCGGCTTCAACAACTACGGTATCATCACATCGTACTGCCAGCCCAAGTACACGCAAAACATTCTTCATGTCAATGCCATTGCTTCCTTTATAAAGTTTTATGTCAGACTTATAACTTCTTGCCTGATTAACCAAAACAATAGCCGGAGTTGCATGTATACCCTGTTTCGCCTTAACTGTTATTTCCTGTCTCTTCATTTCTATACCTCCCATTATTATCAAAACGCAACTTTAAGTTCTGATAATCTGTCTGTTAAATTTCATTCCTGTTTAGTATAGATTTTTTAACTGTTTGTGTAAAGTAATATTCCGGTAACATTTTACTGCCACCGGAATATTATACACTGAGCACATATATTTAATACTATTTTGATGTTAAACATCAAATTTCTGATTACTTATTTAAATAATCTTTGATATTATTATAAATTCCTTTAGCATCTAAACCATGTTTTTCAAGTAATTCTTCAGCTAATGCTGATTCACCGAATACATCCTGAACACCAATTTTATGTACAGGTGCAAGATTTTCTTCGCTTACAACATCTGCAACAGCACTTCCAAGGCCACCAATTACTGAATGTTCTTCAACTGTAACAATCTTTCCTGTTTCCTTAGCTGCTTTGATTACTAAATCTTTGTCTAATGGTTTAATTGTATGTATGTTAATAACTCTTGCATTAATACCATCTTTAGCTAACATTTCTGCTGCCTGTAAAGCTTCTGATACTAAAATTCCGTTAGCAATAATTGTTAAATCATTACCATCCTTTAATGTAACACCTTTTCCAATTTCAAACTTGTAATCAGGATTATCATTAATTACAGGAACTGCTACTCTACCGAATCTCATATATACAGGTCCTTTATATTCATAAGCTGCTTTTACTGCTGCTCTTGCTTCAACATCATCACTTGGACAAATAACAACCATTCCCGGAATAGTTCTCATTAATGCAAAATCTTCGTTACACTGATGTGTAGCACCATCCTGTCCTACTGAAATACCACCGTGTGTAGCACCAACTTTTACATTTAAGTGAGGATAACCAACTGAGTTTCTAAGTTGGTCAAACGCTCTACCTGCTGTAAACATTGCAAATGATGATACAAAAGGTACGATTCCTGTTGTTGAAATACCTGCTGCCATGCCAACCATATTGGCTTCAGCTATACCACATTCAATATGTCTGTCAGGGAAAACATCTCTAAAAATTGTTGTCTTTGTAGCTCCACCAAGGTCAGCTTCAAAAACAAGTAAGTCATCATGTTCTTTTCCCAATTCTACTAATGCGTTACCATAACTCATTCTAGTTGCAATCTTCTTTACTTCTGACATAATGCTTCACCTGCCTTTTCTAATTCTTCCATTGCCTGTTTGTACTGCTCATCATTAGGTGCAGCTCCATGCCATGAAACATTATTTTCCATAAATGAAACGCCTTTACCTTTTACAGTCTTAGCAATGATTACTGTTGGCTGTCCCTTAACAGTTTTTGCTTCGTTAAAAGCTTTTTTAAGTGAATCAAAATCATGTCCGTCTGCTTTGATAACATGACATCCAAATGATTCGAATTTTTCATCTAATGGATTTGGTCCAATGATTTCATCAATTGTTCCATCAAGCTGTAATCCATTATTATCAACGATAACACAAAGATTGTCTAACTTTCTGTGTGAAGCAAACATAAGAGCTTCCCAAACCTGTCCTTCGTCAATCTCTCCGTCACCTACTAATGTGTATACTCTGTAATCTTTATTCTTAAGCTTTCCGCCTAAAGCCATTCCAACTGCTGCTGAAATACCCTGTCCTAAAGATCCTGTTGACATATCAAGACCAGGTGTTTTCTTAATATCAGGATGTCCCTGAAGAATTGTACCCATCTTTCTGTATGTCATAAGAATATCTTTTGAAAAATATCCTTTTTCTGCTAATACTGCATAAAGTGCAGGAACTGTATGTCCCTTTGATAAAACGAATCTGTCTCTGTCAGGATTCTTTTCATCCTTAGGATCTACGTTCATTTCATTAAAATATAAGTATGTAAAAATATCTGTTGCTGATAATGCTCCACCCGGATGTCCTGACTTTGCATTATGAATCATTGATATTGTTTCTTTTCGAATGTTATTGGCAATTTTCTCTAATTCTAACTTCTCCATAACAATGTTACCTTTCTATAATAACTATATATTATTCTCCAAATACTGCTTTGTAATCAGCCTGGAACTTTTCAATTCCCTGATCCGTTAATGGATGTTTTGTCATCTGTTCAATTACCTTGTAAGGTACTGTTGCAATATCTGCTCCTGCCAATGCACAGTCTGTAACATGGATTGGGTTACGTACTGATGCTGCAATGATTTCTGTATCATATCCGTAGATGTCAAAGATTTCTGAAATGTTTCTGATTAAGTCGATTCCAGGTGTGTTAATGTCATCTAATCTTCCAAGGAATGGTGATACATATGCTGCTCCTGCATTTGCTGCAAGTATTGCCTGATTTGCTGAGAAAATTAATGTTACGTTTACTGGTATTCCTTCTGATGAAAGTACCTTTGTTGCTTTTAATCCTTCCACTGTCATTGGAATCTTTACTACCATGTTTGGATGGATTTTTGCAATTTCACGTCCTTCGGCAATCATACCTTCTGCATCAACAGTTGTAGCTTTTACTTCTCCACTAATTGGTCCGTCTACAATTGTAGTAATTTCTTTGATTACCTCATTGAAATCTCTTCCTTCTTTTGCAATTAATGATGGGTTTGTTGTTACACCACAAATTACTCCCATATCATTTGCTTTTCTAATATCTTCTACATTTGCTGTATCAATAAAAAACTTCATATCATTGCCTCCTAAACCTTTATTTCTATTTTGTTACATTTCCTGTTTGTTTTCCATGTTAATAAATTTTAAAAGTTTTCTCTTTTGTATATTATAACTTTTACATTTGTATTTTAATTTCTTTAGTCTTCTATTTGTTATCTTTCGTATACTTTAATTTGTCTTATGTATACTTTTATTCTCTCTTGTGTTTTTTATCTAAGAAATTTACTTTTTTGCTTATTACGTTTCCTTTCTAACGGATGCTGACGTTTGGCATTCAATTGACTGGAGCTTAGAACCCTTGCGACAGCATCCAAAAGAAAGGGGTTAAATCTAAAATGACTTTAATTTTTAATTTTACTGTGCTTCGTCAAAAGCCTTCTTTAACTTTTCTTCAAGTTCAGGCATTGACATAATATTCTCTAAAAGAACTACCTTAGGGAATGAGTGAGTAAAGTTTTCAAGGTCGCCACCTACAACAAACAAATCTGCTGCGTTAGCTGATGCATCTGATAAAGATGAATGCATAACTTCAACTCCGCTAATTCCTAATTTTTTTAATGCCTTTTCTACATTAAGTCTAATCATTAATGATGATCCAAGTCCTGAACCACAACAACACATTATTTTTTTGATTCCCATGATAAACATCTCCTTTTATAAAAAATTTTATTGTTATTAAGTTTTATCCCCTGCTAAAAGTTGCAGGGGATAATCTTTATTTAGTTTTCAAATATTAAATTGTCAATAATTATTATTCAGCTTTTGCTGCAGGTTTCTTTGCAACAAAGTTGTAAATAATTGGGATTAAGAATAAGATTACACAAACAATTAATAATAAGTTACCTGTTGTAAATCTTGCAATGTTTCCTAAAATAATACCTACACCACAGAAGTCAGCATCTGAGAATGTTGTTCCTGCGTAATGTAAAGCACCAAGTACCGGCATACAGAATACTGGTAAGAATGTAATTAATAAACCGTGGAAGAAAGCACCTACGATACATCCTTTTAAACCACCTTCAGCATTTGCAAATACACCGGCTGTAGCACCACAGAAGAAGTGAGGTACAACACCTGGAAGAATAATTGGAACTGCTGCAAGAGCTGCACCCTTAATACCAAATAAGATGAACATACCAACGATACCACCTACGAATGATACAATGAAACCAATAAGTACTGCGTTTGGTGCGTATGGGAATACTACCGGACAGTCGATAGCTGGTTTTGCGTTTGGAACCAACTTGTCAGCGATACCCTTAAATGCTGGTACGATTTCTGCTAAGATCATACGTACACCAGAAAGGATGATGTAAATACCACCTGCAAAGTTCATACCTGTTACAAGTGCATATGTAAACCAGTTAGTATAACCACCTGATACATAGTTAGTGTCAAGATCAGCGAATCCTGACTTAGTTGAAGCAACACCTGTTACAATAAGGAAAAGAACCATCATTGTAATTGAGATTGCTACTGTATTATCTCTCATGAAAGATACTCTCTGTGGGAAGTTAATATCCTCTGTTGACTCAACTGTTCTTCCTTCTTTTCTAGCCTTTGATGATGTTAATTTACCAACCTGAGCTGCAAACCAGTAACCAATTGTACTGAAGTGACCAAATCCGATATCTTCTGTACCTGTGATTTTTGTCATAGTCTTCTGAGCGATTGCTGGGAATAATGCCATAACTAATCCTAAGATTAATGAACCACCAATTACAAGTGGAGCACCTGTAAGTCCGCCTACACTAAGTACTACGGCAATAAGACAAGCCATATATAATGTATGGTGACCTGTTAAGAAGATGTAATTCCATCTACTGAAACGAGCCATTATAATGTTTGCTAACATACCGAAGCACATAATAAGTGCTGTTGGTCCGGCATACTCAACAAGACCTGATGTAACGATTGCTTCGTTGTTTGGTACAACACCCTGTACATTAAATGCAAAGTTAAATAATGTACCAAAATCATTTAATGATCCTGTCTGCAAGAATGATGAACCTGCTGATAATACTAAGAATCCTACGATTGTTTTAATTGTTCCTTTTACTACATCTTCGATTGGTTTCTTCTGTAAACATAAACCAATCAATGCCATCAAACCAACTAAAATAGATGGTGTTGACAATAACTCCTGAATAACTTTCAAAACTGCCATTTCAAAATTCCTCCTTTTTTTACTTTTGTTGTTCTAGCTGTTTTCCTGAACTTTTCTGTCAAATTCTAATAAGTACTCATATACATCTTCAGCTGTCTCTGCCTGGATTAATTCCTTTAACGCTTCCTCATCCATAAAAAGCTGAGCCAATGTCTGAATTACTGACATATGAGATTCTGAGTCCGTAGCGGCTAACGCTACCAGCAAACGAACTGGTTTTCCGTCTTCTGAAAACTTGATTGGTTTTCTAAGTACAGTTACTGCCAGCTGTTTTTTCAGCACTCCCGTTTCAGGTCTCCCATGGATTAATGCAACATCATCAGTTAATACATAATATGGACCCATCTCATTTGTGATGTCGATGATACCCTTTGCATAATCTGGCGTTACATAACCCTGTTCCTCTAGGGAACGTAGGCTGACGGTAATCGCTTCTTTCCAGTCGTCAACATGATCAAGAATTTGAACATTCTCTTTTTTTAACATGTCAAGAATCATCCGTGAACCTCCTTATCAATTTGTAAATCCATAGTAACACTTACTTTTGCAAAAAAGAAGTCCAACCTTTTGCACATTTTTTGTGCAAAGTGTTGGACTTTTTTTGTATCGTTTTTATTTTATTAGTAATTTTAACGAATCCAGTATTTCATCAGGGTTTTCAGCCATTTCCAGTTTTTCAACGTTTTTTTCAACTGAAAAGACACCCATTATATCTTTCAATACTCTAAGATGTTTTTCCTGGTCTTTTGCAGACATGACAATGATAATCTTGGCTTCATGAAAGTTAGAAAACTGTACCTGTTCCTTAAACACACCTATTGAAACACCTAAATCATTTACATTGTCTTTAGGCTGACTGTGTGCAAGAACAACATCTTTGGTGATGAACATATATGGTCCATAATATCTTAAACTGTCAATTATGCTTTCAATATACTGTTCATTAATTGTACCTCTTTCCTCTAACGGTTTTGCAGATTTCCTGAGAGCTTCCTCCCATCTGCATTTTTTATTTTCAACAAAAACCAAATCCTTTGACAATAAATCAAGAAGACCTTTCTTTTTCTTGTCAAGATATACAGTCATTCTCTGATTTCTGCTTTCAAAGTATTTCTGCAATTCATTGTATAAGTCATCTCTTTTGTCATTGTCAACAAACTTCTTTATAGTCTGGAACAATTCATCTACATCAACATTACCCTGTAAGTTTTTAAATACTGAATGATTTAAAATAAGCTTCTTATCAAAATCAGTAAGTATAGGATGTACAACTATCACAGGAACCAAGCAGTTAATCTTGTGAGTTGAAATAACTACATCACAAATGTTATGTACGTTAATTGCTTCCTTGTTGGATACTACTCCCACAATGTCTACCTGTGGAAGCATCTTTAAAAGCTCATGTTTTATCATGTTTCCTGATGATATACCGTTAGTACATACTATAAGAACTCTTATTTTCTCATTTTGTTCCTCTTCCTTCTGAAGATGAGCGCCAAAATGAAGTGTAAGATATGCAACTTCTCCCTCCGGAACCGGAAGACCTATCTGCTGCTCTAAATAGTGACACACTATCTTAGTTAAATCAAATAATTCCGAATACTCTCTTACAACATCCTCAAGCATAGGATTTCCTACCTGAATACCATATCGGAACCTATACATTGATGTATTAAGGTGATAATATAATGCTTTTTCAAGGTCATCCTTATCTTCAAATTTAACACATGCTACCTTTTCAAATTCAGCAACAAGAGCCTTTGATAATTCGTAATTAGATTCCTTAGAATAGTTGTTAAATACATCCATTGTATTCATTGAAACTCTCGAACCTAATAAATGAAGGCATAAGTATATTTTTTCTTTCTCTATTAAATTCGGGAACTCCTCTTCAATAAGCCTGTATTCCTGAGAATTTTCAAGTTCTTCTTTCTTTAAGTCCGGGAAATATAATCCTTCATTGCCTTCTTCCATTAACGGAATAAGCATTGCAATGGATCTTAATGTTCCCTCAACATAGCTTGTATTTAATTTAGTTTCAATTTTCTGTAATTTTTTTAAGTTTTCTTCTACACTGTTATCTTTCAAATATGAAAAAGTTTCGCTTTCGTACACTGGTTTCAACATATTAATGTATAGCATAAACAATGCTCTTATTCTTATGCTGTCCCCATCAATAAAATATCCCTGCTTGGATTTATAACCTAATGTTAAGTCAAAATCCTGTAACTGCTTAACAACTACTCTAATATCATTGAAAATAGTATTTCTACTTACCTGAAGATATTCCGCTAATTGTTCAACATTTACTGCCTCTTTAGATTTTATAATATAGCAAATTATAAAATATATTCTTTCCATTGGTGAAAAGATATATTCTTCTTTTGCGCCTCCCTTTTCCATTACCTGTTCAATTTGTTGTTTTTCTTCTTCTGTTAGTTTAATTCCCTTGCCACGAACAACAGTGATTTCATTTATTCCCTGAACACTTAACCAATCATTAATTTTGCATAATTCATAATAAATGCTTCTTTTTGATAGTTTGAATTCTTCTGAAATCTGTGGTAACGAAACGTAAGTATCACTTGCCATAATCATATATAATATCTTCTTACATCTAGTACTTATATATGCTTCTGTCATTACCTGAACTCCCCTTTCTTATTTTAAAAGTTCTAACTAACTTTTATATATTTTAATTAAAATGCAAAACACCAAAATCTTGATTACGCTGATTGCTCTGCGCTTCACAATTTTAATTTTTTTCGTATATATTTACTTACTTTCTTCATCTAACATAGGTGCATCTACACATTCAGGATTTTTTACTTTCCCTGTTGCCCATGCACTTCCCACATCACATCTGCCGTGATGCTTTAACTTTCGTATTTCACCATCGTTACCATCTTCTGCAACATTCAAATTAATTCTAGCTGTTGTAGCTGATGCTTCATCTAGCATCTTAATAATGTTTTCAATGTCTTTTTCGCTTGCTGCCATAATACACCTACTTTCCAAAATATTCTGCAACCTTTTTAAGGTCTTCTATTATTGATAAATGCTGTGGGCATGCCTTCTCACACTGTCCACATGCAACACAATCACTTGCCTTTCCAAATATATGAGTTAATCTGTCATAATACTCACCCTGTGGAGTCCATCCTTTTTCTTTAACTTCTTGCAAATCCGCATTATATAATGAAAAATATTTAGGAATTGCAATCTTCATAGGGCATCCTTCCGTGCAATATGAACAGCCTGTACAAGGTATGGCAATATTACTATTAATCGCATCTACAGCCTTCATAATAATATCTTGTTCTTCATTATTAAGTGGCTTAAAATCTTTCATATAACTCATATTGTCCATTAACTGTTCCATATTACTCATTCCACTTAGTACCATCTTCACATTTTTATGACTTGCTGCAAATCTAATTGCCCAGGATGGAATTGATGCTTCACTGTTGTAATCTTTAAACATCTTTTCCACATTATCAGGTACTTTTGCCAAAGTTCCACCCTTTACAGGTTCCATCACAATAACAGGCTTATTGTGTTTTTTTGCTACTTCATAACATTTTCTAGACTGAATCCCTTCGCTATTCCAATCCAAATAATTAATCTGAAGCTGAACAAATTCCATTTCAGGGTGCTCTGTTAACACTTTATCAAGTAACTGGGCATTGTCATGGAAAGAAAATCCCACATGTTTTACAAGACCTTTTTCCTTCTTATCTATAATCCAGTTAAAACAATCAAGGTCATTATATATTTTATAATGATCCTGACCTATATCATGCAACAGATAATAATCAAAAAATTCTACACCTGTCTTTTCTAACTGCTTATTAAATACCGCATCTCTGTCTTCTTTTGTCTTAATGAAACCTGCGTGAAGCTTTGTTGCTAATGTATAACTATCTCTAGGATATCTTTTAACCAAAACCTCTTTTGTTGCATTTTCACTGGCAAATCCACAATACATCCATGCTGTATCGAAATATGTAAATCCATTTTTAATAAAGGCATCTACCATCTTCTTAGTAAGCTCAAGATCAATGCTAGCTCCATCGTTTTCGTCTAACAATGGTAAACGCATAAGTCCAAAACCAAGTTTCTTATTTCCAAAAAATAATTCACTCATAACATACCTCCAAAAAATATAGCCTTATTTATTTTTAATTCGAATCATAACACGTAAGTTCAATTCTACAACTTTTAATAAATAAAATCAACTTTCTTGTATTGCTCCTTACCTATATGCCTCCTTACCTATATGGTATTGTCAGAGATTAAATGCATGCAAACACGTTGATTTTCTTATTTTGCTCCGCCGTCTATTGTACAGCGAAAACTTAAACTCGCCTTCGGCTCAAACAGTAAGTTTATCGCTGTACACTATGCTCGTAAAATTTCGAAAATCTGCCTATTGTTTGCAAAGCATTTAATCTCTGACAATTTCTAAAAGAATAAGGAGCATACCATTTTTGATATGCTCCAATGTTCATCTAAACCCTTTGAAATTTTAAATTGAATTTAATTTTTAAGCTGAATTTTTATTCTGCCTTTGAGAATGCAAGATAAGCTGCTCCAATAAGTCCTGAATCTTCGTTTAATGTAGATTTTCTTACCTTTACATATGGCTTCATTATTTCGTAAACTCTTTCTTTTGCAAGAGCTTCAACTTCTTCTACAAAGCCATCTATCTTTAATGCTACGGAACCGCCTAAAATTACTATTTCAGGATCTGCGTATCCGTAAACTACACCGATAAAGTTTGCAAGATATTCTTTTGCATCATCCATTATCTGCTTTGCAACTTCATTTCCTGCTTTTGCAAGGTCATTTACTTCTCCTGCATGTTTTACATCAAGTCCTGCCTTAACAGCTCTTGATGTAATGGCTGTACCACTGCTTATTGCTTCAATTCCTCCGGGAATTATTGAGCCATGGCTTGGTCCATCTTTCATCATTACGCAGTTAGCCACTTCGTTACCAAAGCCGTGTGCGCCGTGATAGATTTCTTTATTTATTACAAATCCTGCGCCAAGTCCTGTTGATACAGTAAAGAACTGAACATAATTATAATCCTTTCCTTCACCTACAACTGCTTCTGCAAGACCTGCAAGGTTAGCATCATTTTCAAGATATACAGGCTTGTTAATAAGCTTGCTTAATTCTTCTGCAACTTTAAGATTATGCCACTGTCCCTTAAGGTTAGGCGGTGTTAAAATCTTTCCGTTAATTAAGTCAAGTGGACCCGGACATGACATTCCTGCACCAACAATATCACAGTCGAAACTTTTTATAACTTCTGCAATTTTGCCAAGTGTTACATCAGGATTTTCACTGTCTGTTGCAAACTGCTTTCTCTCGATTATATTTAATTCTTCGTCAGCTAATGCCACTCTTGTATTTGTGCCACCAATATCAATTGCTACTGAGTACTTCATGTTTTTTCTCCTATTTAGCTTTTACACAAATTGTTACAAACTTACAATGTGATAATTCTTTAACATTAATTGTATTGTTTTCTACCTTAATGTCTTCAGTCTTTTCTTCTCTTAAGTTAGTGTAGTAAGCTTCTTTTACATCAAAGTTAAACTTGATTGTATCACTTATGTTTTCATGATTCTTACCATTAAAAAGTCTGATAATATATCCGTCATTGTCTTCAGCTTTCTTCATTGCAGAAACAACAAGTTTGTTTTCTGTTTCAAATAATGAATAACGTGCTTCTTTTGTTCCTTCAATTTCACGCTGTGAGAAGATTAATCTTCCGTTTAAGAATTCTGCATAAGTATAAACTTCAATGTTAGTATTATATGCTTTTGCTAATGTGTCAACGTTAGCTTCGTTAATGTCTGAAGCGTATGTTGTAAATCCGAAAGCAAAGTCCATTTCTTTTAATAGTTGAGCTGCAGGTGTTTCAATAATTCTTTCACCACTTGCACGGCCCGGACGATAAATAAGATTTTCCTTACCCATAAATCCATAAGTACGGAATAATGTAAGTCTAATCATATGATCATCAAGAACTTCGTATTCTCTTACGCCCTGTGGAATTACAGCAATACCCTGTTTGCCATCTGTTAATGAAACATATGACTGTGTAGGTTCAATGCTAATAGGTGGTTCCTGCCATGTTGACTGGTCATTAGCCCAGTTAGCAAGTTCCTGAACTCCTGTTTTCTTTTCTGTTTTGTTTTCCGCACTTGCCATGTAAAGTTTCATTTCCTTTTCATAGTAGTTTGGACGTTTAATTGAACCGAACTGTTCATCAGCATAGTTAAATGATGAAACAATCTGGCTGTCAAATAATACACATAAACGGTGTGATAAACCTTTGTTATCAACATGTACGTTAAAATCAATAACCTTAGAATCTTTTCTAAGAGCTACAGTCATAGTAATTGGAAGATTTACACTTACCTTACCTTCTGCACGTTCTTCTAAGTCTTTTGGTACTACCATGTTAAACTTAATTACTGCCTGATCATAAATATCACTACCACTTACTTCAACGCTGCATTCTGATTTATTAGAAAATACTTCTAAATCTTTTCTTGGTGGTGAATAGTTAAAGCTGTCACCATCATCTCCGTTTTCTACAAGAACACCCTGGTTCTTATAAGTAACGTTATTTTCTTTATCTGTTATAGTTAATGAACCGTCTTCTTCAACGTTAATTGCGTAGAATTCATTTTCTAATGTATTCTTCTTTTCTAAGTTCTTAGCGCTATTGCCCTTTGTGTCAAGTGTGTACTGAACATAACCAAATGCTGGTACATCGCTAGTCTTAATAGCTATTGTAGCTTCAAGAACCTTACTTGGAACATAGAACTTACGTGAAGGATCAAGTTTAATTGTCTGTGATAAAACATAATCTGTTAAATCTCTTGATTCAATAACTGTATAGTCTACTTTGTTACCCTTTTCATCTAAAATTGCAAAATTTCCACCCGGAATATATGTCTTAACAACAACTGTATCATTTCTCTTCTGAGGTAAAGTATTAATAAGTGTAAATGTCATCTCTGCATCATTCTTTACACTTGTTGCAATAAGACGTGAATGTAATTCAACTAAGTTTACTGCAATATCTCTTGCCTGCTTATATCTTACATAAACATCTTCATTAGCTGTATCTGAAATACATGAACCAATTGAATCGTGAGCTGCATTTTCAAATAATAATTTCCAGATTTCTCCTACTGCTTCGTGAGGATAATCATTTCCTAAATTGTATGATAATGTAAGAAGTGGTTCCATTACGTTAGTTACATAGTTCTGAATCTGTGTATTCATAACCTTTAAGTCTGAACGTGATGAGAAAATAGATTTGTGAATTCTCATATGCTTAGCAATAACAAGTTCACCACTTACTTCTTCTAATTCAGGATTTTCGCTCTTTACATCTTTAATATAATCTTCAATACAACTGATTACATATTCATTTTCAGGATCTTTTTCGTTTCTTTCCTTAATAATTTCAGGAAGATTTGTTCTAATTGGAGCCTGATCAAATCCGTTAGGGAAGTAGATATGCTTTGTAGCACTACGTCCGCCTGCTTTTTCGAAACATTCCTTCTGCCAAAATTCTTCACTCTGCTTTGGATCTTCAGGAATATTTCCACCAATATAATATCCGAAAGGAATCTGTGTTGTGAATACAACGCTTCCGTCGTCACCTCTCCAGTTATAGTCAGTGTGATTTACCATATCATCACTTACGCCTCTCCAGAATAAAGTATCATCAATACCAAATTCCTTGTAAATCTGAGGCATGTTACCTGACTGTCCAAATGAATCAGGAACATATCCGACATTCATATATCCGCCAAAAGTTTCGCAACGCTTCATTCCGTAATACATATTACGAACAATGCTTTCACCTGAAATAACTAACTGGTCAGTCTGTGTATACCAAGGTCCGATTACTAACTTCTTTTCCTTAACTAATTTTGTTATTCTGTCTTTATCCTGTGGCATCCACTTAATATAGTCATCAAGTAATGACCCCTGTGCGTCAACCATAAAATATTTAAAATCAGGGTTGCTTTCTAAAGTATCTAATACGTCCTTTAAATCTTTCATAAGATAAACTTTAGATCTTGATGTTGTAAAATACCATTCTCTGTCCCAATGTGAATGAGGTACTACATGTACTTTTCTTTTCATTACAATCCTCCTAATGTTTTTAAAAAAAGCAGGGGCAACCCGGCCCCTGCCCTAATAGTTTTGAAAGTTATTATTTAAAATTGATTTTAGTTTTTTTAATTACTTGATGTCTTCAAATGAGATGTCAATTTCGTCTATATCTACATCTTCTGAACCTGCTTCGCTCTTATCATTGAAATCTACGAAAAATGTAGCAAGCATAGCTATAACGAATGCACCAACTAAGATACCTACAAGGTAAGCCCATCCGTGTGTTATTGATACGAATCCGTAAACACCACCTACTGGAGGGATATCACCCTTACCACCTAAGATAGCGATAACTGCTGCACCAATTGCTGCACCGAACATATTTACAGGAATTAAAATCTGTGGCTTAACAAGTGTAAATGGAATAGCACCTTCTGTGATTCCTACAAATCCCATAGCCCAGTTACTCTTACCTGTTTCTCTAAATTCAGCTGAGAATCTCTTCTTTTTGATTACTGTTGCAATAGCGTATGCTAAAGGTGGCATACAAATTGCTGCGTTGATGAATACGTTTGGCTGATAAATTCCTTCTGCCATTAATGCGTTTCCTGCCATCCAAGCTGACTTGTTGATAGGGCCACCCATATCACTGGCGATCATTGCACCAAGGATAATAGCCATTACTAACTGTGAGCTCTGGTTCTGGCACATTGAACTAATCCAATTTACTAACCATGTGTTAATTGCTGCAAGTGGTGTAGCAAGAATAACACCCATTATTATTGCAACAAAACCTGTTGCTATTAAAGGACAAACAACAAGTGGCATTACTGAACCCATTGATTCTGGAAGGTGAATGTGCTTCTTAGCCCATTTTACTGAGTAACCAGCGATGAAAGCTGCGATTACGGCACCTAAGAAACCTGCGTAAGTACTTGATGCAACTGCACCACCGATGAAACCAGCACCGATAGCCGGCTTATCTGCAATACTGTAAGCGATAAATCCTGCTAATACAGTATTAACCATTCCAATACCTGTCCAACCTACGTTTTCAATTAACTTCATGATGTGCCATACGCCTGTTCCATCTGCATATGGATCTAATGAAGTAATACCAAAGCATAATGCTATAAGTTTTGGTATGGCAACTACTAGTGATGCTCCGATAATAAGAGGAAGCATGTAGCCGATACCAGTCATCAAATGACCTTTTGCGTCTTTAAAAAATTGTTTCATGTCTCTTAATCTCCTTTTTTATTTAGTTATCTTTTGTATTTTTTACATATATGAATATGTATTTTCCTTTTGTAATTAAACATTAATTGTTTAATTTATCTTTTGTGTATTTCAGTTTTTTATCTTTTGTATTTAGTTTTATCTTTTGTATTTAGTTTTGTAAAAAATTTGTCTTTAGTATTTTTGATTATCTTTTGTACTTTATCTATCTAAAAATACTTTTTGGCTATTATTTGCTAACTGCTGCAACGCATTTCTTTAATACAGCTTCAGGTGCCTTAATGCAGATATTAATATCTACACGGATAACCTTCTTGCCTTCGAAACGGTCCATGCCAACAATCTTCTGGTCAGAAGCGATAATTACGAAATCAGCTGCCTGAGCTTCTTCTTTTGTAATTTCGTTAACCTGTCCCATACTACCCTGCTGTTCCATCTTTACATCATAACCTAATGCTTTACCAGCTTTTTCTAAAGCCTTAGCTGCCATTGGTGTATGTGCAAGTCCTGCTGGACATGCTGAAATTCCTACAATTTTCATATTAATTGTCCTCCTTCATAATTTTTAATATATATTCCTTTAGCTCTGCCTTATCAGTTGATGATTTAACCTTATCCTTAAATTCATCTTCCAAAAGACTAGTTGCCAATTTTGAAATCATTAATAAGTGTTCGTTCCCTGCATTTTCCATTGGTACAATAAGTGCAAATAAATACTTAACTTTAGAATCATCTAATGTTTCCCAATCAAGTTCGTTCTTACACTTAACAAAGAAAATAGCAACTTCCTTAGCGTGAGTTGACTTTGCGTGAGGTATTGCAAATTCATCCTGTAAGCCTGTAGAATACTCTTCTTCTCTCTTTAAGAAATCTCCAAGCAAACCGTCCTTATCATCAGTAATGCCATATTCAAAAGCCTTGCTGCTGACAAAGTCTAAAGCTTCTTCTTTGTTCTTAGCATCAATGTCAAAAAAAATATAATTTTCTTTAATCATTATTTCCTCCAAATAAATGTTTTATCTTGCTGTCTTGCATTAAGTATACCCACAACCTGCTTCCGTTTCAATTCATCCAATTTCCAACTTAAAACGGAAAAACTTCACCTTCACTACCCCAACTTCCGTTTCAAAACGGAAACCCAATTCACACCACTGTCACACATTTCCGATTCAAAACGGAAAAAAATACATTTGCTCTTTAAAGCCAGATATCATATACTAATACTATAAAAACCAAACTATACTATTATAAAGTAATAGTAGAAATACAAATTTAGATTATTGCAATATTACCTGTATTTCACGGAAGTTTTAGTGTGCAAACAATAGGCAGATTCCCGAAGTTTTGTGAGCATAGCGTAAGGCAAAAAACAACTGTCTGAGCCGTAGGCGAGTTTTGTTTTTTGTCTTACTGTGGGCGGCGGAGCAAAACAAGGAGAATCAACGTGTTTGCCACAAAACTTCCGTGGGATACAGGGTGGGTTGCAATGAACAATACTTTCATTAAGAGGAGGCAGAAATGTTTCAGTACAGTCGTTTAGACGTTATGTTTAACAGAATCAGAATAAACGAATATACATCTGTTAATGATTTAGAATCCTTGCTTGGTATAACGGACAGAACTATAAGAAATGACATCCAGGAGATAAACAATGACCTTGAAAAGAACGGGGCAATTATTAAACTAAAGAGAAATCACGGTTATTATATTTCTATTTTGGATGAAGACAAGTACAACAAATTTGTAAAGGAAATGGATACAACAGAGGATAACGCTTCTCTTCTTGATTCTTCGGAAGACAGAATCAAATCCATTCTTTATTCCTTATTGTCCACTAACGAATATGTTACAATGGATGATTTGGCTGAATCTGTATTTATTTCGAAGAATACTTTAAATAAATACATTAAAACAATTAAAGAGATTATTGGTAAATATGATTTGGAGTATATTACCAAACTTAATGCCGGCATTAAAATAATCGGCTCTGAAGATTCTAAGAGAAAATGTATATTCGACAATGTTTTGTACACTGATTTTGATCACTACATTACAGGATTTACTAAAGAGGAACGAACAATATTTAAAGATATTGATCTTGATTTACTTAAAGATATAACAATAAAGCAATTGGACGAACATTTTGTTAAGACAAGCGATTTTAACCTGAAAAATATAATCATTCATTTAGCTCTTATGACTACAAGAGTTCTTGGAAATAATTACATAAGCATTCAGAATATTAACACTGATGCTTCAATTATGGGACTTGTTAACGGTCTTTGCCGTGAATTAGAAGAGCATTACGATATTGCTATTTCCAAAGGTGAAAAGAACTATATTTATCTTCAGATTGTGGCCAATACACACCTTGAAATAACTGATATTGACGATGACCATTTGCGTACTTCCATATTAAAGGTCCTTGATGTTATTTATCAGGATTACAACTTTGATTTAAGAAATGACGAAATATTAATCGCTGACCTTTTTAGACATTTAAAGTCTATTTTTACAAGTAAGCTTTATGACTTAAACAGTACCAACCCTCTTTTGGAAACAATAAAGACTAACTATCCTTTGGAATACGAAATTACATTAACTGCAATTTCCAAGGTTTTCATATGTGAACCTTACGTTCTAAAAGAAGAAGATGTTGGATACGTGTCAATTTATATAGGTGCCGCCATTGAAAGATGCTATTATAAGTCACCTAAAAAGAAAAATGTTATTCTTGTATGCGGAAGCGGTCACGCCACAACGCGTATGTTAGAAGCCCGTTTAAATGTTGTTTTTCCGGACAAGATTAACATTGTTAAATGCGTTTCATATAATGAATATTCAAACTACACCAAAGAGAACGTTAAAGACATCGATTTTGTTATTACAACTGTTGTTCTAAAAAGCAATCTGCTGCCTTCAATTATGGTAGACTTTGCACTGAACAATAAAGATGTGGAATCAATTAACAGATATCTTTCAAAACTTTTGAGAAAACGACTTCAAATGTTTGACCAGTTCTTTGACAAGGATTTGTTCTTTAGATTTAACGAACAGCTAGACAAAGAAACAGTTATCAAGATGATGTGTAACAAACTTCAGGAGAAAAATTTTGTAAACGAAGACTTCCTTCAGTCTGTTCTTAAAAGAGAAACAATTGGAAAAACAAATATGAATGATGTATTTGCCCTTCCGCATCCTATGGAAATGTGTGCCAATGACACAAAAGTTGCCGTGGCATTGCTTAAAAATCCTGTAAAATGGAACGACAGCAACAAAATACAGATAGTATTCATGCTTGTTCTAAAACATGGAGAACAGAAAGATTTTGAACATTTATATGATATATTCATAGAAATAATCAACACACCAAAACTACAGCAGAATATTTTGAAGGCTAAGACATATGAAGAGTTCTTGGATGTGCTGTATGATGGAATAAAGTAAAAAAGTCAAAGTTCATATATTAATAATGGCAAGCACTAAGTATAATGCTTGCCATTTTAACTATATTAAACTTCTTATATACGTCGCTAATTTCAGAGCCTCTTTGTTTTTATTTCTTCTAAATATAACTGCATAATCATTAGTAACAGCTCCAAATATTGTATACGGTGCAAATACCACTATTAACAGTGATGTAATTGCAGCAAAAATTGGCTTTTTGTATATCACTGACAGCATCATCGTAATATACACAATTACTAACATTACAAAAGATAGCAAAACAGAATTTACAAGAGTGACTTTTACATTATAATTGTTTTTTAATATTGATGATGACACTATATAATACATATTATATATAACAAATACTGGAAATGACATTCCTGCACTATAAACAATTGATTTTGAATGTAGTAACATTTTCTTTGTATAGCCTGCCCATATTCCCCAAATCCATACAAAAAAGCTGCCACACAATGTGACAGCCTACCATAATTTTAATCTTTTTTACTTTTCATCATATGTTTCAAGGAAATGATGTTTCACACCATCTTTCTTGTAAGCAACTACTGTATTTAAGTTTACATTTTCTATGCTCTTAAATATGTTACCTTCCACATATGGGTTAACCTTTTTAAGTTCCCTTATAAGGTCTTTTATTTCCATTCTCTTTGAACGGTTTTCGTTATTGTTGCAAGTTGTGCATGTGTCTGTGAACTTGCAGGCGCACTGGATGAAGTGAAGGTCGTTGTAATCTCTCCAAGCCTTTATGTCGTCCTCTCTTACAAGATATAAAGGTCTTATAAGCTCCATTCCTTCAAAGTTTGTGCTGTGAAGTTTAGGCATCATTGTCTGAACCTGTGCTCCGTAAAGCATTCCCATTAATATAGTTTCAATTACATCATCATAGTGATGTCCTAAGGCTATTTTGTTACAACCCATTTCTTTGGCAAAACTATATAAATGACCTCTTCTCATTCTTGCACAAAGGTAGCAAGGTGACTTTTCAACATTAAATACTGATTCAAAAATATCTGATTCATATATTGTAATTGGAATATTTAATCTTCTTGCATTTTCTTCTATAACCTGTCTGTTGGCAGGGCTGTATCCCGGGTCCATTACAAGGAATTTAACCTGAAAATCAAACTTGTTGTGAAGCTTTAATTCCTGAAAAAGTTTTGCCATAAGCATTGAGTCTTTTCCACCTGAAATGCATACTGCAATACAGTCTCCTTCTTTTACAAGTTCATATTCATTAATTGCCTTAGTAAATTTGCTCCAGATTTTCTTCTTAAACTTCTTTCTTATACTCTGCTCAACATTCTTGGCAAAATCATCTGCTTCCCTATTTTTCATATCTTCAAGAAGCCAGCCGATATAGCCACCTTCAAGGCTGACTGCATCTAAGCCTTTTGCTTTTAAGTCATCTGCTATGTCTATGCTGTTTTTTCCTCTGGCACAGACTATAACAAGTTTCTTTGAATAATCAATCTTGTCATTGTTTTCAATTTCGTCAACTGAAACCTGAATTGCTCCCGGCATTACCCCATGAGCAATTTCTGCATCACTTCTAATATCTATAAGTTCATATGTTTCTTTATCTAATTTATTTAATTCTTTAACTGAAATGCTCATTTTTTCTTACACTCCGTTTTTTTTAAATTCCCTAACTGTTTAATATATAACCTTTTTCTATTTCTGCTTAGCTGCCAAATCTTTAACAACTTCTCCGCCAATTATAAGTCCAACTATTGATGGTACAAAAGCTACACTACCCGGAATATCTCTTCTTTCCGTACATTTGTGGGTCGCTCCCGGTGGACATATGCAGTGATTTTTACAGCTACTTGACATATCTTCAATTGGTCTTGTTGGCTGTTCCTCAGAATATACTACTTTTAATTTTTTAATGCCTCTCTTCTTTAATTCACGTCTCATTACTTTTGCAAGAGGACAAACTTTAGTCTTGTAAATATCCGCAACCTTAAACTGGCTTCCATCAAGCTTGTTACCTGCGCCCATGCTGCTTATAATTGGAATGTTCTTTTCCTGAGCTTTCATTACAAGTGCTATCTTGGCAGTTACAGTGTCTACTGCGTCTACAATGTAATCATATTCATCCCATGGGAAATCATCAGCGTTTTCAGGTAAGAAAAAGCACTCGTGGATTCTAACATCCGCATTAGGATTAATGTCTAAAATTCTATCTTTCATAACCTGTGTCTTATATTTTCCAACAGTACTCCTTGTTGCAATAATCTGTCTGTTTAAATTAGTAAGACAAACCTTGTCATCATCTATTAAATCAAAGGCTTCAACGCCACTTCTTACAAGTGCTTCACAAACATATCCGCCTACGCCGCCTATGCCGAAAATGGCTACTCTTGACTTTGATAACTTTTCCATTGCTTCCTTTCCTAAAAGAAGCTCTGTTCTTGAAAACTGATTTAGCATATTCTTATATTTCTCCTTAACACTTAAATGGCGGATGCACTGCATCCGCCTTGTTTTCCTAGTAATTCAATGGGTTTAATTATATAGTATTTAATTTACTTTGTCAATTGCTCCAAAAGAAAAGACTACACCATTTCTGAGATATATTTTACGCTACCTGCACTCTTCCTTGAGAGCTTAGTTTTAAGCTTAAATGTATCTCCAACTTTCATTACAGTAGGTTTTTGCAGTTATCCTTGTCGACTATCACCACTTTATATCTGCGATGGCTTTGAAGTTCGAATCCGCTTCGCTTCTTCTCACTCATCAAAGCCATCCTATGATGGACAAATTTTATAGCAAAAAAGCATCCTGCAAGTAAACTTTGATGTGACCCCAAAAAGTTAGACTTTTATTGCGTAACAGGTTTTAATATCTGTTACGCATTTTTTATGCAACCAAGAGGCTGAGTCTGTATTGGACAGGACTCAACCATCCTAGTTTTTCTTTAATTCTTTTTTCATTGTAATATCTTATATATTTTTCAATTTCAGTTTTCAATTCTTCATAACTGTAATAAACAGTTCCATGGTATATTTCTTGTTTAAGCAGACCAAAGAAATTTTCCATGACTGAATTATCAAGGCAATTACCTTTTCGTGACATGCTTTGAAATATTTTCTCTTCTCTAAGTCTATGTGAATAAGCTTTCATCTGATATGCCCATCCCTGATCTGAGTGAAAGGTCCTTCGAAATGGGCAGTCAGAAGTTACCTCAATGGCTTCATTTAATGCATTCATCACATTTGCTGCTGAAGGACGTTTATCTATTCCATAACTTATTATTTCACCATTGAACATATCCATGAATAGATCTAAATATAGCTTATGCATTGTCATTTTACCTTTAGAATCTACTTCATAGTATTTAAACTCTGTTGTATCAGTTGTAATCTTCTGATGAGGTATGTGTGTATTAAATCTTCTTTTGATTCTATTAGGAGCAACCGTTCCAATTCTACCCTTGTAAGAACTATATTTACGACTCTTCCTCGTAAATGACATCACCTGAAGATTATATTTCTGCATGATGCGTTGAACCTTCTTCTTGTTCACGATATGGCCTTGATTGCGGAGTTCACCACACATGCGACGGTAGCCATAATCTTTGTTACATTTATGTATTTCATGAATCTTTTCTTCTAATTCTATATCTGGATTTTCTCTATCAAATCTTTTTTGCCAATACATATATGTTGCCTTTGGAAAACCAACAACTGCGAGAATGTCTTTTAATTTGAATTCTCCCCGGAGGCTGTGGACGATTCTCGCTGTTTTTTCAGAAGAGCTTCCTCCTCTAAACGCAGCCTCCTCAGTTCTTTTAAATATGCATTCTCTATTCTAAGCTTAAGAATTTCATCTTCAAGTTCTTTTACATGTTCAGTACTGGTATCAACCGGAACTGTAGTTGTATCTTGTTCAATATTTAACTTTTTGTTTGATGTACCCAATGTTTTCCTGCGACCTTTCTTATGTGGTCTCAATGCATCAGGACCGGCGATCTGGAAATCCTTTACCCACTTACAGATTTGAGAGGGATTATATATTCCTTCACGAAGAGCCAGCTCCTGATATGAGAGTTCACTTGCTAAATATAATTCTACAACAGAAAGCTTCTTTTCAAAAGAGTATTTATCTTGTTTTCGCGAACGCATAAGTCCTTTGTCACCATGAGTTTCATAATTCCGAACCCATTTCTTAATGTTTGACCGGGCAGGTACACCATATCGTTTGGCTAAGTATTTATAGCCACCTTCACCGCTAAGATATGCTTCAATAACCTGCTTTTTGAATTCATAACTGTATTTTGCCATAAAAATACCGACCTCCAATCGTTAGATTTTTAGGTCTAACTTTTGGGGGTCGGTACAAAGAGCTAATTGGTGTATCAGTTCCCAAAAAACAGCTTTATACTAAATTTCTAGAAAAACAAGGTATAGATTACGCAAGATACAATTCTAAGCAATGGCAACCCGATGAAGCATTTATTAATTTCAAAAACAAAACAGCTTACATAATTGAAAAAAAGTTTCAAAACTGTTCAGGTTCTGTAGACGAAAAATTACCCGGATGCCATTTCAAAAAACTAGAATACAAAAAGCTTTTTGCACCACTTAACTATAACATTGAATACATCTATGTATTCAACGACTGGTTCTTGCAGCATCAATATAGAGATACTTTAGAATATATAAAACGTATGGGATGTCACTACTTCTTTAATGAAATCCCACTAGATTTTTTGAACTTATAAAATGTTATTTCCAAATAACTTGCAATAATCAATTTATACAGTTATATATGTTTATTAAATCTAGTTTTTCACCCCACCTCAAATTATCTAATTTTATTTGTATAAGTCCTTCCTAAGTCGATTAATAAGTATATTGAATTGCTCTTCACTTTTTTGTTCAATAAATTTATCTACTTCACGGACAAGAGTAGCATCTTTTGAAATTAACTTCAATTTAGGAATTGCCATTTTTAAATCATTTATTGCATTTTTTCTATTCTCATCGTCTGATAACTCTTGTATATTGTAGTTTGTAACACTTAAAGAAAATTTTGCTTCCGTTGGGAAAAGTATAATTTGAACAAATACGATTATAGAGTCATATAATCTCTTTTTTCATCAAAAATATACTTTCTTTTGTCTTGCATTGGTTGAAAAATAATAGTAGACAAAATCAACGTTATTACCGATGAACCTAATATACTAATAATTATAGATATTATATTATTTATATCCATTAACATACCTCCCTTACTTATATCACTTTGATTTCCTTTTTAAAGATTAATTATTGCCTATTTCGATTTTGACAATAACTCCTCTTTTGTAATTATAGGCTCTGTTTTAAACACCTCTATTTTATCTTCTTCTAATTATATTTTTAACATATCACTCTCTCCTGCTTATATTGTTGTTCTTTACTTGTATTATATCAATACATTTTTATCAATAATCTTTATATAGTATCAATACAAATTACAAAAGCCTAACAGAAGAAAGATATCTACTGATATCACTCTCTTCTGTCAGGCCTTTGAAAAGGGAATTGTCACTAGGCCGCGACAAATATATTTAAATTTTCCTATTTACCATAATTATCAGGTAGCAAAGCTGATAATCACACTATATCGAATATACATTCGGTTGCCAATACTATTTTTCTATTTCAAAGACTAATTCTATTACAGCAGCCAACTGCTGTTTTGTTCTCTCCTTATTTAGATATCATAACTTTTTTATCACATCTAATATTTCTCAGTCTTATATTGCATATATTCAGATATTTAATATTATTATTTTTACAATTCAAATTTACGAGTTTCTTATTCTTATTGAGTTTAAGTGACTTTATTTTATTATCATTACATTTCAATATTTTTAACAACTTATTTTTCCTAACATTTAACTTAGTAAGCTTATTATTACTGCAATTTAATGTCTGAAGTTTTGTATTTTTAGTTATATTTAAACTTTTAAGTATGCATCTTTCAACATTTAATTTTCTTAATTTAGGCATTTTTGTTGTATTAATTGACTTTAATTTCCTGCAATTTGTAATATGTACACCATCAAGAACAGGCGTTTTACCAATACTTATTTTTCTTAAACTAGCCAGTTTATTTAACGACAAATATTTTAATTGTTCTTTTTTTCCTATATTTATTTGTCTTAGTTTATCTTTCGTAGTAGTATCTCTACTAATGTTGATACTTTTTATCTTGTTATTATTAGTTACATCTAAAACCGTAATATTCATACAGTTGACAAGTTGAAGTTTCTTTAGTTCGCTAAGCATTCCAACATATAATTTATTTGGCTTGTAATTGCTTATTCTAATTTCCGTAATTTTGCTATCTTTCGGCAATGTTAACTCTTCGGTATTTGGATTTAAAATCGATACTCTCGTAAGTTTTGAATTTCTACTCAAATCAAGATTTGTAATATTTGTTTCATGCAAATGAATTGCCTTCAAATCAGTCAAATATTCAATTCCCTTAAGTGAAGCAATATTTCTCTCTAAATTACTATCTCCCCCATCAAAATATATGCTTGTTATTTTTGTTAATTCATCACTTGATAAATAACCATTTTTATCCGTATCATAATAAATTATCCTTTTTCTAAAAATAGCATCTGGGAAATTCACATTGTCAATTTTTATTTCTTCAACAGTATTTGCACTAACGCTTCCATTCATACAAAGACTAAATAAAAAAATAAAAATCACATACATTAATCTTTTATTTCTCATAAATATAATCCGCCTTTCTGCGAAAGGCACCAATGCGTCATGAAACAAG
>OLPN01000168.1_pt1 | contig 67229 bp, 46 predicted proteins | sample 1672601 | NCBI WGS metagenome assembly OLPN01 (sample SAMEA3136704, study PRJEB25190) | human gut metagenome | reverse complement strand
CTTATTTTCTAAAGCGGGCCCAGATGGGGGAGTTTGAGGGGGCCTGCGGGCTCGCGACTCGGAGCGGGCCCCCTCAAGTATATTTTCCTCAGCTTTCCATCAAAGCTGCTCCCGGATATATCCGAGCAGCTCCCATGAGGGATCACACTTATATTCCCAGAACATAATTCCCCCCATCCCCATTTCCTTGAGGTACTCAATCTTCCCTCCCAGGGACTCTTCATCTTCGTAGCTCACGAAGGTCTTTCCATCAAAAAGATACGGCACTTTTGCCACCTCGTCCCAGTATCTCACAAAACCATTCTTTCCGATCCAGTCGGCTTTGAGCTCCGCGTAGTCTCCGCCGTAGCCGCCAACGCTGTCGGCCTCCATTCCGAGTCCATGGCGGCATCCTTCTCCTTTGACACCGTTCCACTGTCTGGAATAAAAAGGAAGGCCCAGGATCAGTTTCTCCATGGGAACGCCAGCCTCATGGAAGGCTTTGACAGCCTTGTCCACGCAGACATCCAGAAGATTTCCCTCAGAGTGATAGAGGGCTGCATGGTGGCCGGTGACTTTCTGGAAGCCGCCCTGGAGGTCATAGGTCATGAGCTGTACATAGTCCAGATATTTGCTGGCTGCCTCCATATCAGTCTGAAGAGCAAAGTACACATCGCCGCCCACAGCCACGGAAAGAGACTTCTCGCCCTCCATATGATTCAGAGACTCCCGGAGAGCCTTCAGAAGCAGCGTGTAATTTTCCTTATCATTGACATGGGAACCGATGCCGGCCAAAGAGGTTCCCGGGTACTCCCAGTCGATGTCAATGCCATCCAGGCCGTAGGTTTCCACCAGAGAAACGGCGCTGACTGCAAAAAGGGCTCTTCCCTCCTCGGTTCTTGCCGCCTGGGAGAAACCGTCGGCTCCCCAGCCGCCCACAGACAGTACGATCTTAATGTCCGGGTTGATCTCCCGGATCTTCGGCAAATATTCTTCATTTCCGCAAGAATCCCAAACAACCCGGTGACGCTCAATGAGTCCGAAAGCAATATTGATGACATCCAGATTTTTAATATCCTGTTCTTTCAGTGTTCCAAGATCTTTTGTGCTTACATAGCCGATTACTTTTTTCATGTTCTATCCCTTCTGTTGTTATTCCTGCTCTTTCATTCTGGCAGGAGAGCCTGTACGCTCCGCTCTCCTGCCTCCCCCCAAAATACTTAGTCGTTACAGGTTACTACCTCGCCGTGACCCAGGTTGTAGGTGATCTCACCTTCCAGTTCCACCTTCAGAACCGTTGCAAAGGGATGCTCTTTCATACCCTCAGCCCAGATCCATAAGGTTCCCGGGATACCGCTCCAGGGAAGGGCTCCTGTATAGGAGAAACGAAGCTCCTCGCCTGTGTGGAGAACCGTTACCTTTTTCACCGGAGTCTTCACGCCCTTGACGCAGAGAGCCTCCCTCGGTGTGTCATAAACGAAGAGATAGATCGTCTTCTTGTCTGCGGAGAGCGTGCTTCCACCCAGGAACTGTGCGTAGTTCAGACCTTTTCCTGTGCCGTGTACGGCCTCGTCGTGATCGGAAATCCAGGTTCCAAGATCCTCGAGAACCTTCTCCTGTCTCTCATCCAGCGTACCATCCTCCTTCGGTCCCACGTCGAGAAGCATCCTTCCCCCCAGAGTGATGCAGTCGCAGAACATCCGGATGATCTGGCCGCTGGTCTTGTAATCGTTGTCAGACGGGCGGTAGCCCCAGGAATCGTTGATCGTGGTACAGAACTCCCACTCGCCTTCCGGTCCGTAGAGCGGGATTCCCTGCTCCGGAGTCTCGTAGTCGCCGTAGCCCTGCATACGAGAGTTCAGAATTACGTCCGGATTCAGGGAATGGAGATACTCCCGGAACTCCTTCATATGCCACTGGTTGGCGCTGCGCTCCCAGTCGCCGTCGAACCACAGAAGATCCACGGTACCGTAGTTGGTCATGAGCTCGCCCAGCTGATTATTGTTGAATTTCAGGAACTCCTCCCACTTTGCGGGATCTTCCTCGCCGCCTGCCGGTGAACCGTAAATATCGTTCAGGCAGTCTTCTCTCTTGGCTCCCTCCGGGTAAACGCTCCGGTATCTGGGATCAGACCAGTCGATCAGAGAATAGTAGATTCCGACTTTCATTCCTGCCTCACGGACAGCTTCCACATATTCTTTTACAAGGTCACGGCCTGCCGGTGTCTTTTTCAGCACGTTCAGGTCGCTGTATTTTGTGTCAAAAAGGGCCACGCCGTCGTGGTGTTTGGATGTCATTACCACATAGTCGGCTCCGGCTTTCTTAAAGAGAGCCGCCCACTTTTTCGGATCATATTTGGAAGCGGTGAAACCCTCGCACTGCTTCATATAATCCTCATAAGAAATGTTTCCGTTGTGGAAGGACCAGGATTCTGACACATCCCCCACTGCATAAATACCATAATGAATAAAAATTCCAAGTCGTGCTTTTCTGAACCAGTCCTGCATCATAATGCGCTGCTCTCCTTTCATGGAAAAAGGCATATTACTATAACTGTAATATGCCTTTTTAACTCGAACCTCATTGTTCATTCTATAAATCCCGGATCCGTTCCCAGTTCACCGGGATAGACCGGCTGCCCCCGCGATGGGCAAACCGGTCACAGGCTTACGCCCGGTTGTTTCAATTACTCAGCGATGGTGTCGATACCCTGAATGGACAGCCAGTCCTCAAGACCCAGAGCATACATGCCATCTACATATGCCTGCCATGTAGCGTCATCGTTGATATCCTGCTCACCTGCTACGAACATAGCCTGCTGCTGCTCGAAGTAATCTCTGATAGCGGTACTGATATCTGCATAAGTATCAATGCTGTCCATATTGATCCAGTTTTCCTCGATCACACTCTCAGTCAGGTTCGGCTCATAAATCTTCTCTACGGCATCTTTCTCATCGTAGTCCGGATTTTCCTCTACCAGACGGAAGCCAGCCGGCATATATTTGGAAACTGCCTGCGGCCACAGGTTTGCCCAGGAATATTTCTCCTGATCCTCTTCGGACAGAGTGGATTTATCGATTACATGATAGCCGTCATCCTCTTTGGTAACGATGGTGCCAACCGGGCCGGTGGAAATTCCGATACCGTTCTCAAGAGAGAATGCATTGTCGAACCAGCGGCAGATCAGTTCCGGATCCTCTGCATTGTCGGTTACAACAACCTGGGTTCTGTATACGCTGAATCCAGTGGTATCACGCAGCCAGATACCGCCATTCTCGGTGTTCAGTACCGGCAGAACATCCCATACACTCTTCTCCGGTCCCTTTGCAATACCGGAGAACTCGTTGCTTCCGTAAGCGATGGATACGCCGTACAGATCTCTGCTTCCTTTTCCTTCCCAGGTAGAGCTGTCCTGTGTATAAAGCTCGGTATCGATCAGGCCTTTCTGATACATGCCGCTGAACCAGGAAAGGAACTCACGGTATTTGGAGCTGACACCGCCGTATACGGTCTCACCGTCAACAATTGCCAGACCTTTTTTGTTCATCGGCATTCCGAAGTAACCAGCCATTGCCTCGATGTGTTTGTTGTTCGGGTCTGTGGAGAACGGGATCTCATCGGTAGTGTCTCCGTTTCCATTGGCATCCTGATCTTTGAAGGCCTGAAGAACTGCCTCAAACTCATCGGTGGTAGTAGGCATCTCAAGACCCAGGTTCTCCAGCCACTGACCGTTGATGTACGGTGTATAGCCAACAAGATCATCCTCTACTACATAAGGAATGCTGTAGATATGTCCGTCCGGAGCAGTCATTTTCTCTCTGACACCCTTAAGGTTCAGGATCTCGGTGATCTTCGGGCAGGACTTCTCGAAGTACTCTTCCAGCGGAACAAATACACCCTGGTTTACGCCGTAGTTCAGGATCAGGTTATCGCTTAAGGTCCAGCCGGCGATGACGTCTGCATAGTCACCGGAGTTCAGATCCAGGTTCAGTCTCTCGGTAGCGGTCTCGTACGGGAACAGACGAAGTTCAACGTCTACATTGGTCTGTTTCTTCAGCTCATCCATCATTACGAACTCACCGGTAGCACTGGAATCATCTACGAACATAGAGAAGCTTGCATCTCCCTCATTCGCTACCAGCGGAAGCTCCTGGGTGGTCTCAGCAGTAGTTGCTGCGATAGTCGGATCCAGGTCTTCTGCCTTGGTGATCGGCTGACTCGCATCTGCCTCAGCTGCTGCTTCCGTAGCTGCTTCTGTAGCTGCTTCTGTAGTTGCTTCTGTAGTAACTTCTGTGGTTTCCTCGGTGGAATCACTTGCTGCTGCGGGCATTGCCATGCTTAAGATCATGGAAGCTGCCAGTAAAGCGACAACGGTTTTTCTTTTCATTGTTTTGTCCTCCTCATAATAAAATGTTCCATTTATCATACCGCCCGACGTCTTTATGGGATGACCGGGGTTGTACTGCCAGACGCCGGCGGAAAATAAATCGTTAAAAGTTTCCGGTGTATCAGCCCTTTACGGAACCGATCATAACACCTTTTACAAAATGCTTCTGTACCAGCGGATACATGATCAGGACCGGCACACTACTGATGATGATCAGAGAATATTTCATAACATCAATGAGCTGCTGCTGTTCCTGCAGGGCTGCACGGGCTGCAGCAGTGGTAGCCGTCTGTGAAAGAGCCGTCTGGTTAGTGATCAGGATGTTTCTCAGTACCAGCTGTAAGGGGTACTTATCCTGATCGGAAATATAAAGCAGAGCTGAGAAATAGCTGTTCCAGTGGCCAACTCCATAATAGAGGACCATGATCGCGATGATCGCTTTGGACAGCGGCAGTGCGATCTGGAAGAAGAATCTGGACTGCGTACAGCCATCGATCTCACCCGCCTCATAAAGCTCCTCGGAAATATTAGATTTGAAGAAAGTTCTTGCCACGATCATGTTGTAAACACTTAAGCAGCCCGGAAGCACCAGCGCCCAGATCGTATTCAGCAGCTGCATGTTTTTAACAACCAGGTAGGTCGGGATCATTCCGCCGCCGAAGAACATCGTGATCATGTAAAATATGGTGATCGGTTTCTTTCCGGAGAAATTGTCACGGGAAAGCGCATAAGCGGTGGGAAGGGTAACTGCCAGGTTTACACAATAAGGATGTTCGAAAAGACCGCGCTTGAATTTCAGCTCCAGCACACGGAGAACAGCCTCGTCCAGAAGTTTCTCATCCACAAGTCCTTTCTCCACAGCCTCGCCGAGTCTGGAGAAGGATTCGTCCCAGAGTCCCACGTCCACGCCGGCTTTGAGGGCGGTGGCTCCCGCATGAAGAGTATCTCCCTCGGTATTTTTAAGGAAGTCCACAGCCAGACCGTCTGCCATGACAATGCCCTGAAAACCCATCTCTTCCCGGAGTACATCTCTTAAAAGCCAGGGGTTGCTGTGACAGTAAACACCGTCGATCTCATTATAGGCAGCCATAACGCCGTCCACACCGGCATCACAGCAAGCCTGCATGGCGGGAAAATGGATCTCCCGGAGTTCCTGCTCGCCGATTCTCGCTGCGCTGGCATTAACCCCGCCGGTGGTCTCGCCCTGGCCGCAGAAATGCTTGGCCACGCAACTCACGCCCTCGGACTGCATGCCGGTGACGGCCGCCGCTGCCATCCGGGAGGAAAGATAGGGATCCTCGGAATAGCACTCCTCGCTTCTTCCCCATCTCGGGTCCCGGAGCATATCGAGAGCAGACATGAGCGCCAGCTCCACATGACCGGATTTCAGCTGACGGCCGCAGGCCTCGTAGCCTTCCTTTAAAGCCTCCGGATCAAAGGTGGCTCCCGCTGCAAGGTTGACCGGGAGCAGACCGCCGCCCAGAGCCTGATGGCCGTGAGGGCACTCGCTGCTCATCATCACCGGGATTCCCAGACGGGAATGGTCCAGCACATATTTCTGCAGGGCATTGTAGGCTTTCCTGGAAAGACCGGTCGTGATGCCCGTGTTCTCATCTTTATCCGCCCAGGGATCTGCCCGGTAAAAACCGTACAGAACGCCCAGGCCCCCCATTTTTTCCACTTCCTCGCGGAACTCCTCGGTAAAAGTAACGTTCTCGCCGTCTCTTTCATAAATACGGAAACCGTAGAGCCGCTGGTTCAGCTGGCCTACCTTTTCCTTCAGTGTCATTTTTTCCAGAAGATCCTCTGCTCTTTCTCTGGGAGAGAGGGCCGCGTCCTGATATTTTTCCATGCTTCTCCTCTTTCTGCGCTCCAAGCGCTTCATATGATGGTGTCATCATACCCTTTTTTTAAAAATATGTCCACAAGAAATTTTTTTTCGTTCATTTTGTTGTTTTTCCGGCAACAAAATGTTATGATATTCTCATGTATTGGCTGTTTTCTAACGTTCAGTTTTTGCAGCCCTGAACATTTCCAAAAATGAAGAAGAGAGGTATTTCACAATGAGTCAGATTCGTATTCCTATCCCGGCCGTAGACTTCCAGCCGCCCGTCTACATCTGCCGCAGAGCAACGAAACCCTTCCACCTGGACGGAAACATCAACAAACCCTTCTGGGAGGACGCTCCCTTCACCGACGCTTTCCTCGATATCGAGGGCAGCCACATGCCTACCCCCCGCTTCCTCACCCGAGCAAAGATGCTCTGGGATGACGAAAATTTCTACTTTGGCGCACAGCTCGACGGAAATGAGATCTGGGGCCATGTGACCAAACGGGACGATATCATTTTCCAGGACAACGATTTCGAGATCTTCATCGACCCGGATTCCGATACCGCCCAGTACTATGAGTTCGAGATGAACGTGCTGAACACCGTCTGGGATCTCTTCCTGCCGGTGGCTTACCGCGACAACGGCGACGCTCTGAACGGCTACGATATCCACGGCCTTCAGACGGCTGTCCATGTGGAGGGCTCCATCAACGATCCCGATGCAGAAAACAAGACCTGGAGCGTCGAGGTAGTGATCCCCTTCGCAGCCATCACCGAATGTCTGAAGGACCGCCGCGCTCCGAAAGACGGCGAGTATTACCGTATAAACTTCTCCCGCGTGCAGTGGAAGACCGATATCATCGACCACTCCTATCAGAAACGCAGCGATGAGAATGGAAAAATCCTTCCCGAGGACAACTGGGTATGGGCACCGACCGGCGTCATCAACATCCACTATCCGGAGCAGTGGGGCTTCGTCTTCTTCTCTGAGGACGCTGCCCGCAGCGATTACGCGATTCCCGAGGACGAGTACCGGAAATGGGAGCTCCGCAAATGCTACTATGCCGAGCAGATCCTTCTGGATACAAAAGGAAACTTCAGCAATGACCTGAACGAGCTCAAAGAAACGCTGAAAGCTTACGCTCCCAACGAGGCAAACGTTTCCCTCCGCGGGGATCTTCCGATCACCGTGGAAACCACCAGCCGCACCTTCCTGCTCTCCTGCCCCTCCGCTGACGACGCTTATGTGCTCCTTCTCCATTCCAACGGAAAAGTGGAGCGCGTGCTGAAAGGACCCGCTGCCGTATGAAAAAAGTAACCCTCCAGGAGATCGCCGCTTCCCTCGGCATCTCCAGAACCACCGTGTGGAAGGTTTTCAGCGGCCACGAGGGAGTTTCCGACTCCCTCAAGAGCCGGATCATCGCCAAAGCCCAGGAGCTCGGTTATGAATTTCCTGAGAACTTTCAGTTCGCCCCGCTGGCGGACGAACAGCCCCCGGTAAACATCGCCGTGGCTGTCTGCCGCCCCGAGACTTCTCTTTTCTGGATGAACATCATCCACCAGATCGCGAAGGAATTCACTTCCCGGAACATCAATCTGGTCTATGTGTACCTTCCCACCTCCATCGATGAAACTTACGTCCTTCCGGCTGCCCTCACCGGCGGTACCGCCAACGGAATGATCGTGCTTAATGTATACAATCAGCGGCTTCTCCATCTGCTGGCCGAGGCCCGGATCCCCAAGGTCTTTCTGGATACGGCAGATTCCGTACCGCCGGAGGAGCTAAACGGCGATATGATCCTCATGGAGAACAAGAACAGTGTATACAAGATCACCAGTCATATGATCGAGCAGGGCCGCCAGTCCTTCGGCTTCATTGGTGATATCTCCTATGCAAAATCCAACCACCAGCGTTATGACGGATTTCTGAAAGCCCTGGATGATCATGGCCTCTCTCTGGATCCTTCCATGACCCTGACCACTCCCATCGGTATCGATACTTATAAAGAAGAAATCGAGAGCTTCCTCGACAGCCTTCCGAAAATGCCCGATGCCTTCGTCTGTGCCAACGACCATGTGGGCTGTATCCTGCTCCAGCTTCTGGAAAAGCGCGGACTTCGGATCCCGCAGGATATCGCAGTCTCCGGTTTTGACAAGAATATCGAAAATCCGCTCTCGGAAAGCCTCACCACTGCAGAGGTTCCCACTATGGGATTGGGACTTCGTCTGGCCACCCAGATCCTTTTCCGGATCCAGCATCCTGATGATCCCTTTGAAGTCATTTATCTGGCCACCAAGGTACTCTTCTGTTCTTCTACAGAATCATAATGCCAGCGGATTTTTTCCTGTTATCAGAAACAGCTGCTTCCCGATGCCCAGTAGGCATCGGGAAGCAGCTGTTTCTTTATTTCTGAGACCCTTTCATCTGCAGACGCAGAGTCAGTATCTCGTAAGGTTTGATGGTGAAGGAAACGGTATGATCCGTCACCTCCAGTTTTCTTTCTTCTACCGGATTTTCCAGAAGGTCTGTCTCCAGGGCTTCGCAAAGCTTTCCGGCAGAGGCCAGAGTCACTGGTGTTCTGGAATTGTTGACCTCGTAGAGGCGGACGATGATGCCGTCGCCGTCCTCGGCCTTCTTCACAGTCTCAAGAACCACATTTGCCTTATCCACACTTAAGAAAGACCAGTTTTCCTTTGCGGCAGCGCCTTTGACAGCTCTTGCCTTCACGTTCAGGTTCAGTGCCTTCTGAACGGTGCCGCCCTCTTTCCAGGTTCCTGCATGAGGATAAAGGGAATAGGTGAAGAAATGCTCTTCCTGGTCGGTGTGCGGGTTGGGCTCGGTACCGGACTTGATGAGGGTCTGGGTCATGACACGATGTTTCATGGAGAAACCGTATTTGCAGTCGTTCATCAGGCTGACACCGTAATTTCCCTCGGAAAGGTCTGCCCATTTGTGACCGCATACCTCGAATTTTGCCATATCCCAGCTGGTATTCTCGTGGATCTTTCTCGTGAGGTTACCAAACTGGATATCGTAGGTGGCCTCGTCTGTATGCACGTCTACCGGGAAGTGTACTTTCAGCAGATGCTCGCTGAGCTTCCAGTCCACATAGGTCTCGAAATCGATTCTTCTGTCCTCGCCGTAGAAATGAATCTTCTGACGGATCACGGTGCCCATGAGCTCTCTCTCTACCTGAAGCGTTGCCCGTACCGGGCCCTTCTCCAGCCACTCCATGGAGCGCACATTTTCCACGCGCCAGGATTTTTCCTGATGGAAAATATCGGTGTTCCAGTTGCTGTAGCAGAGCGGTTTGTCCTCGTAAATCCGAAGCTCGTTTCCAACCTTACCCTCCTGAAGCACCTGGCGGTCGTTTTCCTTATCGAAAAGGGAGGTGAACTCGCCCTGATCGTTGATGACGATGCTGTAGAAGGGAGTCTCCAGGGAGAAGCCGCCCTCCGGACGCTCTGAAATCTCAAAAGTCTCTTTTTTCGGAGCTGCCTCTGCGCTTCGAAGAACCACATAGCCCTTGGAAGGAATGCCTTTTGCATAGGTAACGGCACCCTCTGCCGTCTTCTGAACCGGGTAAACAGCCACGCCGTCGGTGAGAGCGCTGCCATCGAAAGCGGGAAGCTCCACCAGGTCGTTTCTCTCATAACCCAGGGTGTTCCAGATCGTAACAGCCTCTTCCTTCTCATCGGTGAGGTAGGACAGGCGCTCGTCGATCAGCTCTTTGGAGGTCTTCTCGATATCAGCGTACTCTTTTTTCGTCTGGTCGTATACTTCTTTAATAGAAGAACCCGGCAGAATATCGTGGAACTGGTTCGTGAGGATCATCTCCCACATGCGGTCCAGTTCGCTCTTCGGGTAAGCGGGAGCCTCTTTTCCGGCCAGCTCTGCCAGAACGGAGAGGAGTTCCAGCTCCATCATCGCATACTCGCTCTTACGGTTGGAGCGTTTGTTTCTTGCCATGGAGGTGTAGGTTCCGCGATGGTACTCAAAGTAGAGCTCGCCTACCCACTCAGGCAGTCTCTTGTTGTCCTTCACGCGCTCCCAGAGCTCGTCGAAATACTGACCGGCAAAGGCCTGTCGGACTTTCGGAATGCCCTTGATGCCTTTGTCCATACGACCGGACATTTCCATCATATCTCTGGTCGGACCGCCGCCGCCGTCGCCGTAACCGAAGCAGACGAGAATATCGTTGTTGATATCCTTATTCTGATAGCGGTGCCAGCCGCCCATGATAGCATCCGGATGAAGCATGCCGTTATAAGTGGTGAAGAAGCTGGTCTCGGGCTGACCGACTCCCAGGGTCGTGATCAGATGGGTAAAGATCCGGCTTCCGTCGATTCCCTCCCACATGAAGCTGTCATAAGGGTGTTTGTCGAACTCGTTCCAGGCAAGCTTCGTGGTCATAAAATACTCGATGCCACATTTTTTCATAATCTGGGGAAGAGCTGCGCTGTAGCCGAATACGTCCGGCAGCCAGAGGATCTTGTTCTCCACGTCAAACTCTTCTTTGAAAAATCTCTTTCCGAACTGGAACTGGCGAACCAGTGACTCTCCGGAGGTCAGGTTGCAGTCAGCTTCCACCCACATGCCGCCTTCCGGCTCCCAGCGTCCCTCTTTGACGCGGTCTTTGATCCGCTGGTACATCTCGGGATGGCGCTCTTTTACAAAAGAATAGAGCTTGGGCTGGCTGGACATGAAATGATAGTCCGGGTACTCCTCCATGAGTTTCAGCACAGTGGCAAAGCTGCGACAGGATTTCTGGCGCACCTGATTGATGGTCCAGAGCCAGGCCACATCAATGTGGGTATGGCCGATGCAGGTCGCGATAACCTCGTCGTAACCGCCCATTTTCTCATAGATGGCTTCCTGCACATGAGCCTCTGCAGCTTCCACGGAAGCGTAAAACTCTTTGCTGTAGGGCATCCGAAGGTCCAGAAGGTTGATGGTGTCGGTGAGGGCGGTCTCAAGATCCAGACGGATCTTATCATCCTCTTTCATACGGTTCAGGCCGTACATGGGAACTGCAATGTCATAGTAAGCTTTCCGAAGCTTGCGGTCATGCTCCTCCAGATCCACAATGAGATGGAACTCGTCGTGGAGGGTTCCGGTATAGGACTGAAGATCCATGCGGAAGGTCTCGCCTGCTTTCGCGTTGGCTTTTACAAAAACCTCACGATGATTGATGTCGAGTCCCTGGATTACCTGCCCGTTGATGAAAAGGAGGAACTGGGGGTTCCGTCCGTCATCCCAGTCGTTCAGGCCGGTGTGAATCCGAAGCCAGAGCTCTTTTCCGTCAAAGCTTTCCGGAACCGTCACTTCTGTCCGGAACCAGTAATGGCGGTCCGGGCCGTACCAGTGATCTTTTCCCATGTCAAAATTTTTCCACTCGCCCGGGGCAGCGTCAGCCTCCGTCGGAGTGATAAAGCATCCTTCTTTGACCCGCATGCTGTCCAGATGCACTTTCTGCACGATGGACCAGCCCTTCAGCTGATTGCAAATCAGATTTACCCGCTCTTTGGCAAATTTAATCATTTCAATATCTCCTGAGGACGTTCAGCGCAGCAGGCCACAGACCCGCGCATTTCATGCGCTATCGCTGCTTTCGCAGCTTCTGTCTGAGGCTAATGGGTCTACATTCCATTTCGGTCCGCGCTAAACGAGTCCCACTGGGACTCAGCGCCGTTCCGCCCATTACAAAAAGGAAATTCAGCCTACTGCAAACAAGTTTGCATAGTCTGATTTTCCTTTTTTCTAATGCTCTGAACTGTTATGCTAGATTATAAGCTGTTCTCTTTCATATAGCTGATGAGTTCGTCTACGGTGGTGAAAGCCAAACCGGTTACGCTGTCAGCGCAGCCATAGTAGATGGCGATTCTTCCGGTATCAGCGTCAGCCAGGGTAGCACAGGGGAATACCACGTTCGGAACGTCGCCCATGCACTCATAGGGCATGATCGGAGCCATGATATAATCTTTGGAACGATATTTCACTTTCCAGGGCTCGTCGATGTCCAGAAGAGCGCAGCCCATGCGGTATACATAGCCGTTGCAGGTGGTCAGTACGCCGTGATAGATCAGCAGCCATCCCTCGTCGGTCTCGATGGGAACGGGGCCTGCACCGATCTTGGTGCTCTGCCATGCGGAAGCGTCTCCCTTGTAAGCGCCCATCATGTAACGATGATGTCCCCAGAACTCCATATCCTTACTCTGGCTTACGAAGATATCGCCGAAGGGAGTATGGCCGGTATCGCTGGGACGGCTCATCATCATGTAGTAGCCGTTGATTTTTCTCGGGAAGAGAACGCCGTTACGGTTGAAGGGAATGAAAGCATTCTCCAGCTGGATGAATTTCTTGAAGTCGTAGGTGTAAGCCACACCGATAGTCGGGCCATGGTAACCGTTGCACCAGGTCACATAGTATCTGTCGTCGATCTTGCAGACTCTGGGGTCATAACGGTACTCACGTTTCAGGATCTCCGGATCTGCTCCCTCGAATTTTACCGGTTCGTCCTCGATGGTCCAGTTGATTCCGTCTTTACTTCTTCCAACAAAGATGTCCATGCTGATGGAACGGCTGTCGCAACGGAATACGCCGATGTAGCCATCCTCAAAGGGAACAACTGCGCTGTTGAAAATGCTGTTGGAGCGTTTCTGCTCGTAGCGGCCGATGATCGGGTTTGCGTCATAACGCCATACCGGCATCTTCTCTCCGGCGGGCTTGTCCTGCCAGGGCATGTTCGGCAGGCTGGTGCCAATAATCTTAGTCATAGGTATTTTCCTCCGTTTGGTTGTTATAAGGTAATATTTATACTTTTTTTTGAAAAAGTCAAGTACTTTTGTTCAATTTTGTAAACTTTTTTTCTTTCTGTGTTCACAGAACTTTTCATACAGGAGCAATATACGCTTTCCATTGTTCTAAAAAAGCTTGATAAATCCGGGGATTTTCCGGTTTTCAGAAATGTTGACTTTTTTGTTCATAAAAAGAGAATGCCGCTTTTCCAGATATATTTTCCAAATCAGGGCTGTAGGTCCGATTTGACCGCATTTCCCTGAACAAAATCAAAGCCCTGCTCCGACCTCTAAAATGGTTATTTTTCAAAAAGAGAACTGCCGCACAATCATCAAAATAGATAACTGAGCGGCAGTCCTCTCCCATTTCCTATTTTATTCTGCTCTCATGAGCACTTTCAGCACGCGCTCCACACAAACTTCCAGATCTTTTCTCGTGATGAGTCCTTTCTCCAGGGCTTCCATCAGGCGCTCCGGGTAGCCGGTTCCCATCTTGATATCGTTTCCGGCCAGGGTCTCTTTGTAGTGCTCGCCCTTAGTCCACCAGTCGGTGGTCACAAGGCCGTTGAAGCCCCATTCATCACGGAGGATTCCGGTGAGAAGGTCTTTGTTCTCGGAAGCACGATGACCGTTGATAAGGTTGTAAGAGGACATGATTGCCCAGGGATCTGCTTTTTTCACGATGATCTCGAAGGCTTTCAGGTAGATCTCACGGATCGCACGCTCGGAAACGCGGGAGTCGCTGTTTTTCCGGTTGGTCTCCTTGTTGTTGCAGGCAAAATGTTTCACAGTGGCGCCGATCTTCTGAGACTGGATGCCTAAGACCATGGCGGAAGCCATCTCTCCGGCCAGATACGGATCCTCGGAGTAATACTCGAAGTTACGGCCGCAAAGCGGGCTTCTGTGAATATTTACAGCCGGGGTCAGCCAGAAGGAAATGTTGTTCTCCTTGACCTCTTTGGCCGCTGCCGCTCCCACCTCTTCCACAAGGCTGCGGTTCCAGGTGCAGGCCAGCATCGTGGAACAGGGCCATGCGGTCGTGCAGACGCCGCACTGAGGAGCGATACGAAGGCCGGCAGGGCCGTCGGCTGTCATGAAGTTCGGCACGCCGTACTCCGGCAGATTTCCGAAGCCGAAGGTGTTTGCCACGCCGGTGTTCGGCTGGCCGCCCAGAAGTTCTGCAAGCTCCAGATCTGTAAGCTGCGCCATAAATTCATCCAGGGAAGCTCTGCCTTCTGCCACATCGATGAGCATGATCTTTTTCTCTGGTGTTTCGCTCCAGAGCTTATAGCGGGTTCTTGCCCGTACTGCCGGTGCATCGCCCTCTGGATTGTGATCGGGCCAGCCAAGGCCGTTCTCCATGAAATCGTTGGGTGTTCTCTGGGGCAGTTCCTCGAAGCTTCCGTCAGCCAGCAGTCTCTTCGGCAGCTGAGAAGGAGCCATTTTCTCCATGAGCTGGAGCGTCACCTGATTCTCGTCAAGAGTCCAGACGAAATCCAGCAGACCTGCGTCGCGGACAGAATTTCCGAGATAGAAATGGTAATCTCCTTTTTCCAGGACGTAGGCAGATTTCTGCACCTTACCCAGATCATCGTAGGAAGCCATGGACGCCGTCGGAATCGTGAGAACGAGGGTCTCAGTCTCGCCGGGTTTCAGCTCCTTCGTTTTTTCAAAGGCTCCCAGCACACGGGCCGGTTTGCCTAAAAGCCCCTGGGGTGCGCCATAGTAGAGCTGAACCACCTCTTTGCCCGGGAAAGAGCCGGTGTTTGTGACCTCAGCCGTCACATAGATTGTGCCGTCTTTTTCGCCGCTCCAGATCGGCTCGATGGAAAACTCGGTATAGGAAAGGCCATAGCCGAAGGGATAGTTGACCTTCTCCTTCGCCTGGGCAATAGTTTCAAAATACCGGTAGCCCACATAGATATCGTCGGTGTACTCCACATAGTTCGGAGACTCGTGGAAGTTTGCTGTGGATGGATAATCGTCCAGACTTCCTGCAAAGGTGTCGGAAAGCTTTCCGGATGGGCTCACTTTTCCCATAAGGACGTCCGCCATCGCAAGGCCGCCTTCCATGCCGCCCTGCCATGCCATGAGCACAGCCGGAAGCTTCTCATCATCAATGAACCAGGAAGTATCGACCATACCGCCCACATTCAGAACCACGACGATGCGGTCAAATTTCTCTTTCACCTTGGCCACAAGGGCGGCTTCCTCGTTCGTCAGGCAGAAATCGCTGTTCTGGAAAATCTTCTCACTGAGTTCGGACTGATGCCCCTCATCAGAAACCTGTCCCTCATAGCGAACGCTCTTCCGGTCCCAGCCCTCGCCGGAGAAACGGCTGATGACAATCAGGGCCGTGTCCGTAAACTCTGCCGCCCCGGCAAAAAGCTCTGCCGGAACCTCCGGCTCCACAGTCATGCCCGGAACCGCACCGCCTGCGTACTGCTCTTTCACGTTCTCCCGGTAGAAATCTGCCAGCGGCTCATAGATCTCGGCCAGGCCTTTTTCTTCCTTGAGGCCGTCGTAGAGATTTCTCACATGGGAAACGGTCACATCGCCGCTTCCGCCGCCGCCTTTCACATAGTCAAAAACGCCTTTGCCGAAAAGGGCCAGCCTGGAGCCCTTTGCCAGCGGAAGGATTTTTCCGGCATTCTTAAGAAGCACCATACCTTCCGTACCGGCCTTTCTGGCCAGAGCCAGATGCTCCGCGCAGGCTGTTACCTTTCTGCCGTCCTCGCCTAAGGGAAGGTTCGGCTGATAGTTTGCTCTCACCCATTTTTCCATAGTTATAAACCTCCTTGTGAGTCAATTCGTTTGGTTTCAGAGTAGCATAATTGAGTTCGAAAAAACAGTGTCTTTTTTTTCAAATTATATGACTTTTTTTGCACTCTTCAAAGCCGGGCGGATTTTCTGCTAAAAGTGTGAGTCATGCTTGCACGAACGAACACTTTTGATTGAAAATCTATGTAGCGACAAGCCACAGCGAGATGACGCGAAGCGGAATCGAGCCGGTTCTGAAACTCATGTCGTGTGGGTCACTTTCGCCAGCATCTCCTTGGAGAGAATCTTCCGGATGTTCAGCAGGAAGAGGGTGCTGGCGGTGAGAACGGAGAGGATATCCGCCACGGGCTCCGCATAGTAAACGCCCATAACGCCGAAAAACCGCGGCAGAATCAGGGCGAGGGGGATCAGAAGGATCACCTTACGAAGAAGGGCGATGCAGAGGGAGATCTTTGCCTGGCCAAGTCCCAGGAAAGAACTCTGGACACCGCTCTGGACGCCAAAAACGGACATGCCTGCGATGTAGACGGGCAGGACTTTTTTCACCAGGGCGATGAGATCCTCATCCGTCGTAAAAAGTCTGGCAAAAAGACCGGGCCGCAACATGGCGAAGACCACATAGACGAAGGCCGCCAGGAAGGTGATGGAGATCATTCTCTTGATGGTCATTTTCACCCGGTCAAATTTTCCCGCGCCGAAGTTATAGCTGATGATGGGCTGCACGCCGTTGGTAAAACCGCTGATCGGCACGAAAACCAGCTGCAGAACGCTCTGGAGAATCGTCATGGAACCGACATAGAGGTCGCCCCCGTAGACCTGCAGGCCATGGTTCATCACGATCGTGATAGCGCTCTCCGTGGCAGACATGACAAAGGGCGACACGCCAAGGGCCATGATCTGGCCGATCAGGGAAAAATCCGGCTTCATGCCTGCCTTTTTCAGACGGATTCCGGATTTTTCCGAGCAGAGAAAGTGTAAAACCCAGGTGGCGCTTAAGGCCTGAGAAATGATCGTGGCCACGGCCGCGCCTGCCACGCCCATGTGGAAAACAAAGATGAAAATCGGATCCAGCACGATATTGACCACGGCTCCGATCAGTACGGAGAACATGGCGGTCCGGGCCTGGCCCTGGGCGCTGATAAAAGTATTGAGGCCTACAGCCAGCTCCACGAAGACTGTGCCGAGAAGATAAATGCTGATGTAGGTCGAGGAATAGCCGATCGTATTGTCACTGGCCCCGAATACATAGAGCAGCGGCTTCTGGAACACGAAGAAAAACGCCATCAAAATCACGGTAAAGAACAGAAGCATAGAAACACAGTTTCCCAGGATCCTTTCTGCCCGTTTCCGATCTCCCTGTCCCAGTGCAATGGCCGCCAATGGAGCACCCCCGCCGCTTGCGAAGCCGGAAAAGGCGGAAATGATCGTGATGATCGGGAAGGTGACGCCCACGCCGGTGAGGGCCACAGCCCCCACCCCCGGAATCCGCCCGATGTAGATCCGGTCCACAATGTTATAAAGTACGTTTACGATCTGTGCCAGCACCGAAGGGATGGCCAGCGAGATCATCAGCCGGGTGATGTTTTCTGTACCCAGGCGGTTGTCTTTTGTTGCCTGCATAAAATATGCCTCCTGATTTTAGTTTTCTTTTATTTCCTCCACCACAACTTTCCTGCTCGTTCCGCTCTTTTTCCAGCGCATCACATAGACTTTGCCTTCGATGGAATCCCTGGCGGTGGTGAAGGGCTCTTCCCGGATGATATCGGCGTGGATTCCCTGGGCTTCCAGAAACTGGCGGCGTTTTTCGGCCAGATCGAGACGGCCTTCCATCTCGGGGAAGGATCGCCTGGGGTAAAGCGCCGCCGCTGCTTTCAGGCGCTCTGCGAGAAGATCCACGAGCGGTGCGTGAGCGTTTTTGTGAAGCCGGTTCGCGAGAAAACGGGCCAGAAAGCAAAAAGAAAACCGCCGATAAATGCCGAGCCAGAAAAGAAAGCTCCTATCTCCCACTTTTTCCGCCATTCCTTCCATCACAGCCAGAGCTTCCTTGTTGGGCGTCCAGGGTTCTTCCCGGGGAACGATATATTCCTTGGAAACAGAAGGATAACAGCAGTAATTCAGAGGCGGGAAAGCCGTCAGCTCCGAGAGCGCGACCTCCTCCCTGCTGCAAAAGCTCTCCCCCAGGTAGTCCCGCTTATCCCGGAGAATGGCAAGCCGGTACTCCAGAAGCCGGAGATATTCCCAGCCCTTCATCCAGAAATGACCTACCTCTCCGTAATCGTAGCAGTTTACCTCCAGAGAGAGCGCCTCGAAAAACACCGTCACCACAGTCTCTCCCTGATGAACCACGAGAACATAACGGGGCCCCGGAATCTCGTCCTTTTCTTTTTCACTCAGGGAAGAGACCAGCTCCCCCTCGTACTCCTTCCGGTACTCTCCCGTAAGCCTGGCCTCATGAAAGACCAGAAAACTCTCCACTGCGTCGTTCATGAGATAGACCAGACGAATCTTCTGCTTTTCTTCTTTTTTCTCTTCATCCAGAAGCAGCTCGAACTGATCCTGGGTCAACAGTTCTTTCAATTTATCAAAAGTATCCGGCAGTGCCATTTTTCTCTCCTTAACGTCTCCAGCGCCGATATTTTCACTGGATGGCCGTGAAGATCCCGCGCATGAACTACGGTTATTATAGTCCACAATCCGTCAGAAAGCTACGCTTATACAGAAAAAAGCCATTCTTCTTTTTACGGAAGAACAGCTTTTATTCTCAGATTACCTGGAAATATCGCTCTGCCTGGGGAATGTCTTTGCTCCCATGCACTGGCCGATAACCGTGCTAAAAGGCGGACCTATGGCCGCGCTGATGAGGGCCGGTGAAAAGCTCTGCACTCTCCGTTTTATTTTTCAAGACTTTCGTACTGTTCATCGCTCGCCGGTTCACACCACTCATTGCTACACTCTTCGCCAGGAACTTCCACAGCCAGATGGCTGAACCAGCTATCCTTCTTTGCCCCGTGCCAGTGCTTCACTTCTGCGGGAATCGTCACTACATCAGCTTCTTCCCAGTTTTGCAAAAAGATCCGTAAACAGTGAATCCCGTTTCACATGATACACATAACGGATAAAATGCCGCTGAGGATCCAACACATAATGATTGTCATATCCCGGAATCGGACTATGTACCAGGTAATCTTCCTCGAAATCACCATCCAGAAGCCATGCTACCGCTGTCACATCCCAGATAATTCTTGTCCAGGCTTTGCCTTTTGCGTATTTTTCAGCTTCGCTTTTCGTCAGGTCCACAAGATAATCACAAAGTTTGTTTTTTCCTCTAAGGTGATATTCCAGTTCCGGGCCGCTTGTCGCAAATTCGGAGACGACACCTGCGCAAGGCAGCTGTACCAGGGCCACGCCGCAGCCGAAAATAATTCTTGCCGCCGCAACATCATGTTCCATATTAAATTCTCTGGTATCCGGCCAGTGCAAAGAGTGGCCTCCCAGCCAGACAACAACCATCCGTTCCCGGATTTCCGGCTTTAAAAGAAGAGCGGAAGCTATATTTGTAATCGCTCCAATAGATACTACATACAATGGTTTCTCTTTTGTATACTTCATTGCTCTTTCAGCAAGGTCCTTTGCCGCTTCTGAAAGAACCGGTTCTGTTTCTGACGAAAGGAAAGACGTTGATCCTCTGTAAACCGCAGGCTTCAGATCATCTCTCTCCATTAATGTCAGAATATGCAGGATTTCCTGGTAGCTTTTTTCCATTCCTTCTGCCGGATCTTTGGCTTTCTCATTTGAGAACGGAGCCGCATAGACAGCCTGAAGATCCAATTTTTCCTTTGAGCAGATCAGATAAGCCAATGCAAACTGGTCATCGATCTCATTAAACGTATCCGTATCCAGCACAACATCTACCCGGCCGGAGGGATGTTCCAGGCGTTTTAAAAGTTCTGCTGTGTTGATTTCATTTCCTGATTCTGCAAGATTTTTCTTTTTTCCTTCCATCTTTTTATCATTCCTTTCTTATTTAAGCTTGCAATTGCAGACAAATTTTGATCGTTCCACAATCACCTGTTTTATTTTTATCCATTCCTAATGGCCATTCTTTCGCCCTTGTTTTTCGCAAAGACATATCTAAAATGATGATACACTGGGCCAAAATCCTCTTGTAAGCAAGCTTACATCGGATTTTGTGTCTATTTAACCCCGATATCAAATCATGCGTTGCCCGACAAATAATTTGATCAATTTTTCCGTGCCTTCGATATTCTCAAAATTGATAAAGTCATTATAAACCAAAATTCTTCGAAACGCTATGTTTACTTTGGATTATTTCTTTATAGCAAAAGCCCGCATATCATCGATATACGGGCTGATCGTATTATTTTCCAAAAAAAGTTTCTTCTGTTTTCGCGCACAAATAATGATAAATCGGTAAATGATATTCCTGGATCCGATAGGTTTCCTTTGCCGGTGCTTTGATACACACCGTCGAAAATCCTTCTGCAAGTCCTCCATTTTCCCCCGTCAGACTCAGCGTTTTTATTCCCATTTCTTTCGCGATTTTAAGTGCATTCACCACATTTTTGGAATTCCCGGAGGTAGAAATTCCAATCACCAGATCTTCTTTTTTTCCATAAGCATAGACTTGTTGGGCAAATACCAGATCCGGATCAGAATCATTGGAAAATGCCGTCAGGAAACCCTCCTGGCTGCACAGAGAAATTGCAGGCAAAGCTCCCTGTATTTTTTCTCTCAGCTCCATGGAAATCCGTTCATCTGTCACCTGCCGCGGAAGCAGAAAGCCTTTCATCAGCTCCCCTACGATATGTTCGCTGTCGGCTGCGCTTCCCCCATTTCCGCAGACAAGTACCTTTCCATGATTCTGATAAACAGCAAGCAAAAGTTCCAGCGCCTCCGCGATAGAGCCCTTGCATTTCTCCAGTTCCGGATATCGTGACAATAAGTCATTCATAGATTTATCCCCTGTTTTTTCTCTTGATCCATTCCATATGCTGCAACCGTGAGCGCTGCAACATCTCCCAATTTTTCGCCCAGTCCGGAAGGAAGGATCTGGCAACATTCCAACGACTTCGGTAAACATTCTCTTTGTAGTACTTCCCACATTGTATCCAGCAACAGTTCTTTACTTCTCACATAAACACTTCCTAATATAATTCTTTCCGGATTTAGAAGATCAATTAAAACTGCCAGTCCCTGTCCAAGCATTTTTCCGCACTGCTGATAAACTTCCATGGCATCTTTGTTTCCTTTATTGGCGTATTCTGCAATTTCTTTTGCTGTGATCGAAGATAATTCATTTATATTTTTACAAAAAGATACTTTTTTTCCCTGTTGAAAAAGCTCTCTTGCTTTCATCATCCCCAGCTGCGCGATTCCGCCTCCTGAGCAGAAGCCTTCAAAAGACCCTTCTTTTCCGTACCCTACCGGGCCATAGTTCGCCATTCTCACATGCCCGATTTCCCCTGCCATATCACAGGCTCCTGTATACAATTCCCCATTCAAAATCAGCCCAGCGCCCATTCCTGTTCCAAAGGTAAAAAAAGCCATGTTTTTCGCACCTTTCCCTGCCCCCAGCTTCCATTCTGCCAGTGCGCAGGCATCTGCATCATTCTTCAGAAAAACAGGAATTCCAAATTCTTCTCTCAATAGATCCGCAATCGGAATCTGGTCCCACCCAGGCAGATTTGGCGGAGACAAAATCTGGCCTTTTTGTGAATCCAGCGGCCCTCCACAGCTCACTCCAATCGCCTGAGCCGTTCCAAATCCATGAATGCTTTCTTTCACTTCCTGCAGATTTTCCTTCACATTTGTAGTCGCAAATATCTTCTTTTGAAAAATTTCTCCCTCACTGTTTCCATAAACGACGGAGCATTTTGTTCCGCCGATATCCACGCCGATATAGCATGCTTTTTTATCCTGTTCCATCATCATTTTTGTACCTTCCCCATCCTTTTCTTTCAATACTGTAGAATCATCATTTCTTATGCCTCTGATATCTTCTATTTATTCCTAATGGTTCAAACATTAATTGAGGAAATCTTCCATAAAATAATGATTATATTCTTTTAGTCGGCTGCATATCGATTTTTCATCAACATGCAGCCTTATTTTCAAACATTATTTCTCTTTTGTCTCCAGAAATTCCTGATACTGATTATTTGCTGCATCCAATAAGGTCTGAAGGCCATTGGCCGCCAAAGCTTCATTGAACTCTGCAAGGATTTCATCTACATCTGCTTCGCCGCTTAATACAGTTACCTTATATTCCAGACAGGTACTTGCGATTGCACTCACTTCTGCACTGTATTCGGATGGATTAAAAAATAAAACAATCAAGCCTGGAACTAACATCAAAAACAAAAAACGATTCTTTTTCCATTCAGAGCACCTGCCTTGTTCAGATCCTGTTCCTGTACTCTTTTTATGTTTCATTTTGCCTTCCTCACTCTCTTCTTATAATCCCGGCCTTTTCTGCATATTTTAGGTAAGCCACTTTATCAAAGGGTGCCTTCCAGGTTACAAAGTGATTAAAGAACCTTTTCCCTTCTGTCTTCCATTCTATTTTATAGAAAGCTTTCCTTTTTCTACTGTCAAGCAAAGCAATTTCCACACAGGAATCGGCTGGAAGGAAGGCATCTCCTTCTGCTGCCACCACATCACAGGTGACATCTGTCACACAATAGTGAATCTTTTCTCCTGTCGGAAGATCATTTGACGCCATCAAATGGATATTTCCATTTTCTTCCGGTTCATCACACAGCAAAACGACTCTTTCCTGAGAACGCTTGATGTAATCATAGGCCAGTTTTTTATCAAAATAGTAGTCTACTACCGCATCCGAAAACTGCGGACAGCCGTCGAGCACATTCCACCAGATGATTCCCGTTCTCTTCCATTTTCCAATCCGAAAACGTTCAATAAAATACTTCTTTGCCTCTGCCTGGGAAATCTGGCTCAGGAAAGAAAACTCTTCCAGATCCTTTGCCTCACATCCAAAAAGCACCCGAATCTGACTTGCCATCAGCTCAATCCGGTATGCATACGGTTCCTCCATTTTCTCCGTCGGACTGGATGCATGAAGCAGCCATTCTCCATTCAGCTGGTACGGCCATAATGCTTTTTCTGAAATAAATTTTCGGATGGATTTCACAGAAGGACAGCCATGGTAACCGGTTTCTGAAGCAAAATGTGCAATCGCATTTTTATAAAAATCGCCTTTGTAATAATCGCGCGGTCCCCACAGATGCTGTTCCGGAATTCTGGAATCTCCTGCATGATTTTTGAAAGCCACCTCATCAATGTACGGAGAACTGGGAAGATATTCTCTGACATAATCATTCATACGAAGTACTTCCGGGATAACCCTCCGTGTATTGCGGTTGCTGTTTGGATCCACCCTTCCATTCGTTCCCCAGAGAATCGCTGTATCATTTTCATTGTCTCCGGACCACAGCGCAAGGCACGGATGCTGACGGAGCCTTCGCACATGGAACGTCACTTCTTTTTCCAGCTTTTTCAAAAATTCTTCCGACTGAGGATATCTTCCGCATGCTTCCATAAAATCCTGCCATACAAGAATTCCTTTTTCATCGCAGATTTCATAAAACTCATCCGATTCGTAATAGCCTCCGCCCCAGCAGCGGATCATATTACAATCCAGATCCAGCACCAGGTCCAGAGCCGGTTTGATTTTATCTTTTCCTCTGGATGGGAAAGAATCCAACGGAACCCAGTTTGTTCCAAGGATGAAAATTTTTTTGTGATTCACAAGGAAACAGAATTCTCCCTCCCCTTTTTCACTGGTAAGGCTTGTCCGATCGAGTTCCACGCTGCGGACTCCGAAACGGAAGGACCTGGAAGCAAGGAGCGTTTTCTCCTGTTTCAGGCGAACTTCCACCTCATATAAGTTTTGTTCTCCTGTTCTTCTCGGCCACCACAGCTTCGGATTCTCCAAGGCAATTCGTAAATGACCGGCAATTCCCCAGACATCTGTTTTTTCAAAAAAATGTGAGTTTCCACAGGTACCTTCTATCTCCAGCGTCAGTCCTGCATACGCAAGCTCATCCAGATCCAGTTCATAAAAATACTCCAATTCGCATGTTTGCAAATCTTCCGATAATTCTCTTGTAAAAAGATAACTCTGTTTCCATGCAATCTCATCTTTTTCTGTGATCCGTACATCTTTCCAGATCCCCCCGGAAAGCATCCGCGGGAAAATATCCCACCCAAACATATAGGCCGCTTTCCGAATATACATGGCATCCATCTGATATTTTTGCGTATCTACATACAATGGATAATCATAGTTTCTTGCCTCTACCGCAATTGGAAGAATATGTACCAGAATTTCATTCGTCCCTTTTTTCCATTCATTTCCGGAAATCAGAAAAACCTGTGGCAGGAACATATTATCGGCTTTTGCCAAGAGTCTGCCATTGAGATAAATTTCTGCAACAGTATCAATTCCTTCAAACTCCAGCAGATACTCTTTCTGATCTTCCGCATGAAACGCAAAGGTTTTTCCATAAAACAGATGATTCCTTTCTCTTCCACGTTCCTGAAGAAGGTTTTCTCCAAAAAACGGATTTTCTATCAGATGCTGCTTTTCCAAATCTAGTTCATAATTGCCAGGAACGGTACCATTCACCACCAGGATTCCCTTTTTCTCAAGGGTTTCCAAATCTTTGATCTCAAGCTTTAATTTTCGGTACTCTTCATCGGTACAAATCCCCAAGCGCCATACACCATTCAGATTCATCAAATAATATTCCCTCCTCCTGCATTTTATAATCTGCTATACAAATCCCGGTTCTTTCTCCTAGAATTTTTTTTAAAAATTCTTTTTCTTTCCTTTATTTTAGTTTGAACTTTATTTTTGTTCAATTTATTATTGTTTTTCTTTATTTTTTTGTGCATCTTGTCTGTTCCATATCTCTTCAGAAGGTCATTCTGTCAACCTTTGCTTTCCATTGATAAATATTTAATACATCAGATTTACAAATATTTCAAAAAGGAATACAATGATGCTATCAGGTATTGATTCTTCATAAGGAGGGATCCTATGGCAAAAGAGACAAAAAACAAAGAAAGTCAAATCAGCAACACACTGATCTATCTGATTGCCACCAGTCAGAAAACGATTACGCGCACAGACCTTGCAGAAAAAACGGGATTAAGTAAGATGACAATCAGCAATCATATCAATGATCTGATACAGATGGGAATTATCTCCGAACAGCCCACAAACATAGTTTATGATCATTCTACAGGAAGAAAAGCCATTCCTTTGCAGATTTCTTCTTCTTCCCCTTGTATTTTAGGCATTCTGATCAAACGAGAATTTTGTCAGTCCATTCTGGCCGACGTATCTGGAAAAATCATCGATATGACCCAGACTCGCTTTTCTCCCCATATGACCAGGGATGAATTTATCCAGATTCCAATTGCTCAGTATGAAAAACTGTTTTCCCGTGCCAGAAGACCTCTGATCGGATGTGGAATTTCCTGTGTCGGCCCCGTAGATAACAAAAGCGGATATATTTTAAATCCTCCTAATTTTTACGGCATTACAAATGTTCCAATTGTTTCCATTCTCAAAAATGTAACCCACCTCCCCACATTTCTCATTCATGACGCTGATTCCGGTGCTCTGGTAGAAAAACTTTACGGACGTGGGATTCCCTATGATAACCTGATTTATATCCATATCGCCTACGGGATTGGAGCCGGTTTCATCTTAAATGGCAAACTTTTCAGTGGATTTTCCGGAAGGAGCGGAGAAATCGGCCATACTTCCATAAACTTCCATGGACCTGTTTGCAGTTGTGGAAAGAGAGGCTGCCTGGAATTATATGCCAGCATCCCGCAAATGCAGAAAAAGATCGCAGAGCTGCTTCCTTTTTTCAAAAATTCTCCGTTCCAGAAAATTACAGAACCTTCCTGGAACGATATCCTAAAGCTTTCATTAGATGGAGATCCCATTGCTTCTATCGCTCTGGACGAATTCTGCACTTACCTCAGCTATGCTCTGGCAAATACGTTAAATCTTCTGGACTTTTCAACCATTATCATCGGATATGACTCTCCGGAAAATAGCGACATTCTGGAAAAAATCTTATATGAAAAGTTAAAAAGTTCTCTGAATATGCCAGGTTCCAAGCTGGAAATTTTTCATTCTCGCTTCAATGGGGAGGCTCCGCTTCTTGGGTCCATTGCCGTTGTCGCCAATGAAATTTTTTCACACCAGCTGAAACTACTTCCCTGATCCGTTGCCTTTTTCCCCACGCAAAAAAAGAACAGCTGGCACAACTGTTCTTTTTTTGCTATCGTTTTGAATGTATTACCTGCAGGATGCCAGATACCAGCAGCCCTGTCCTTTTTCCAGATAAGGCTTCTTGCTGTCCTCAATCATCAGATCCTGATCCAGCATAAGCTCACAGCTTACAGTGTCTGGGCATTTTACTTCCAGATAAATCCGTTCACCCTCTCTCTTCCAGTAGACAGATACTTCACCGTCCGGAAGCTGATGGCTGGCTTTTGCATAGGTCAGGCTGCTAATGAAGGTCGGCCGGATCAATACTTTTTTGCTGTTTTCCACATGAATGCCTCCGGGGTATTTCATGTACCACTGAACCACATCACAAAGGAAGTGGTGATTCAGAGAAGCATTTCTATATTTCATGTCTGACAGGATCGTTTCCGGCATGGAGGTCTCGCCTGCTTCTACAAAATAGCCATAACTCGGATAAGAAGGTCCAGTGATCATCCGATATGCCAGTTCCGCTTCTCCGTAATCAGAAAGTACATGAAACATTACCCGCAGTCCTAGGAAACCACAGTTCATCTTATCACCATCCCGATGGATGATCTCCATTAAGCGCCGGAATGCCTCCGGTTTTTCTCCCGTATCAAAAATATCATAATAAATCGCCAGCGCCTGAGCTGTCTGACAACTGCTCTTTACCAGCATCCTGTTCAAATCCAGGTACTGGTTCCGGATCGCCTCACGCAGTTCCCGTCCAAACCGTACTGCATAATCACGGTTCAGTGACAGTCCTGTCTTGTCAAACATAACCTCTGCTTCCCGGCACATCAGGTATACCATCACCGTATCCGTAAATCCCAGAGGCGAAACATAATCATCCGCTGCCCGGTCTACAGGAACCCAGTCACCCAGTCCGATGGCAATAATGCCATTTTCATCTCTCTGTCTGGAAACATATTCCAGATAGCTCATCATTGCATGGGCATTTTCTTTTATGGGCTCTGTATCACCGCGATACTTGTAAATGATATAAGGCAGTTCAAACAATACCTTATCCCAGGCAGGTCCATTCCCCCATGCAAAGCCCCAGTCGCCAGTAGGAATGATCCCTGGAATTCTTCCCATGGGATCCTGCGCAAGCCGGATGTTATTCAGCCATTCCTTCCAGCTCTTTTCCGCCCCCATAGTCAGAATCATATGCTCTGCAGATATCTGGGCGTCCCCTGTCCAGCCGTTCTTCTCGCGATGCGGACAATCTGTCGGAAAATAGTAGAAATTCGCCCGGTCACTTACCCTTGCTATATGATAAATCTCATTCGCCAGCTTATCAGAACACTCAAAGGATCCTCTGTTTTCCAGATCGGAACTCATCACCAGATAAGTAAACAAATCCTCCGTTGCCTGTTCTTCTTCAATTCCGGTCACATAAAGATACCGATACCCATGGTATGTAAACATCGGTTCAAAAACTTCTTCCTCTGTGCTGCCTACGATATAGATGTCTCTCTGAGAATAGCCATCCGGATAAAAATAAATATTCTGATAACTTAAAGCCCCGTTTTCCAGCAGTTCTCCACACTGGATATCGATGCGCTGTCCTTTATGCCCTTTGATTTTCAGGCGGAAAATTCCGGCATTGTTCTCTCCAAAATCATAAATGTAACCGCCCTCTTTTTCCAGTCCGCTTTCCGGTGTGGTCTGTCCGCACAGCCCTTCCGGCACATCTCCCCGTGGAGTATAATCTGCCAGAGCGCCCTTCCAGATTTTCACCGGTTTTCTTTCTTCGACCACTGCAATGGGCTCTGCTTCACACAGCTTCGCTTTTCCTCTTGGCCGATCTGCCAGAATGGGTTTATGCCAGTTCTCATCTTCCTGGAAACCTGGCTGATCCCAGCCTTTTTCTTCTTCTCTTTTATCAAAAAAGACTCCTGACCGCAGATCATTGAAAAATATCGGGCCCTTCTTACAGGAAAAATCCATTGCATCAAATTCCTGTTTTTCTCCGTCACTTTCCACTTTCATGGAAAGAGCCAGTTTCGGAGCCGAGTTGAAGACATTGTCCATAAAATCCCAGACACGGGTCTTGGAATTCTGGAAGCCATCTCCCAGCATCACGCCAATGACATTTTCTCCGGCCTTCAGCCAGGGCGTCAGATCATAATGATCATAATAAACAATATGATCCGTATTGGAAATATAAGGAGCCAGATAGCCCTTTGTAATCTTCTCTCCGTTAATAAATAGATCATAAAAGCCCAGTCCGCAGATCAGGATTTCACCGCTCTGCGATCCTTCTTTTAACACAAAGCTCTTCCGGAAAACAGGAGCTTTTACATGCTGTACATAAGAAGAATATTCTCTGCATTCACTGACAAAACGATTTGAAAAATTCATACAAACCTCCTTTTTTCTGTTTCCTGTCATCTCCGCAAATACCTTTCACAGAAAGACATCTATTTTTTTCTCAGCCTTTTACTGATCCGATCATAATACCCTTTTCAAAATATTTCTGAAGGAAAGGATAGATCATCATCATCGGCAAAGTGGAGATCACGATTACTCCATATTTGATCATGTTGGCGGTATCTGCCTGTTTGATCAGAGCCATCATTTCTTCTGCGGAAAAGCTCTGTCCATTTATCATTGCCTGCTTTGCAAAGGTACTCTTTGTCAGAATTTCCCGAAGGAACAGCTGTAATGGGAACTTGCCGCGGTCTTTCAGATAAATCATTTCTACAAAGTAAGAATTCCAGCGTCCGACACCATAGTACAATGCCATAACCACCGTGATGGGTTTTGCCAGCGGGAAAATGATCTTTGTGAAAATCTGGAAATCGTCACAGCCATCGATCACGGCAGCTTCCTGAAGTTCGTAGGGGATCGCTGTCTGGAAGTAGGTACGGCATACGATCAGGTTGTAGGTAGAAACCAGGCCATTGACCAGGATCATCGCGCGGGTATCCAGAAGTCCAAGACTCTTTACATTCAGATAGCCGGGGATCATACCGCCGCTGAAATACATCGGAATCATAAAGAAGATCATTATGATTCCACGTCCCCGCAGGTCTTTTCTGGACAATGCATAGGCACAGGGCATCGTTGCAGCTAGATTCAGAACCGTTCCAAAAAAGGTGTAAAAGATCGTATTCAGATAGCCTGTCCAGATTTCCTTGTACTGGAAAATGTATTTATATCCATCCAGATTCGGCTCTACCGGAAGCAGAAGCATTTTTCCTGCTGCCACCATCTTCGGATCACTGAAGGATGCGCTTACCACAAAGAGTAATGGATAAAGCATCAGAATCATCAAAGCAATCAATATAAAATAAACCACGACATCAAACGTCGTTATTCTGGCTTTTCTTTTTTTCGTTTTTGTCGTTGCTGCCGCCGTTGTTGTCATATTTCCTCACTCCTCCCGTCTTAGAATAAGCCCTGGTCCGTTGTTCTTTTTGCTATAAAGTTTGCAAGGATAAGAATGGTGCTGTTGATTACGGAGTTGAAAAGATCCGCTGCCGCACCAAAGGAGAAATCTGCCTGTTCCAAGCCTACTTTATACACATACGTTGAAATGACTTCGGAACCACTTAAGTTCGTTGTATTCTGAAGCAGATATACTTTTTCATATCCAACGCTTAAGAGGGAGCCACACTGGAGAATCAAGAGAATAATAATCGTAGGAATCAATACAGGTACATTGATGTACCAGATTTTCTGAAAACGGTTGGCACCGTCAATCTCAGCTGCTTCCAGAAGAGACCGGTCTACACCTGACAGAGTTGCAAAATAAATAATGCTTCCCCAGCCCATTTCCTGCCAGACAGCGCTCAGCACATAAATCCATTTAAAATTGGCAGGATCCTGCAGAAAATTGACACTTTCCCCGCCAAGCTTGGTAATGATGATATTAAAGATACCGGAAGTCGGATTCAGAAACAGTGTCAGCATACCACACATAACAACCGTTGAAATAAAATGCGGCGCATACGACACGGTCTGGAACGTTTTCCGGAAATGCCCGTTTGACACTTCATTCAGGAGCAAAGCCAGAATGATCGGGAGAGGGAATCCAAGAATCAGAGACAGAAGACTTAACGTCAGTGTATTTTTCAGAATAATCGGAAACCAGTAAGAGCTGAACAGACGTTTAAAGTTGTCCAATCCGATCCATTCACTTCCCATAATTCCAACGCGCATGTTGTATTTTTTAAATGCAATCAAAATACCATACATTGGCTTGTATGCAAAAAGCAGGAAAAACAAAACTGCCGGCAGACACATGACATAAAGCCGCCAGTTTTTCCAGATACTTTTTTGTTTTTTGTGATTGATTGTTTTCTGCTTAGGCTTCGACATATTTATCCTCCTTCTTATCAGCAATCTCTCCAGTAGACACTTGGGAAAAATGTTCAAACAAGCAGAACGGTCTCCCTTTTACAAATAATGGGGAGGCTGCTGTCACCTCCCCATTGGATCAAACTTTTTCTGTTATTTATTCAGCGGATACTGCCAGATAACGGTCATAAGCAGCCTGCTCGATCTGAATCAGTTCTTCCATACCCATCTGGTTTACGGTTTCTTTATACGCATCCCAGCCCTCATCAATATCAGTCTGGCCGGTAATAAATTCAGCTCTCATCTGTCCAAGATAAGTAGAAACATCATTTTTCAGAGAAACTCTTCTGTTGGTTTCTTCGTTGGTATATGCAACGATCGGATAAGCGTCCTTCGGTGTAATACCATCCTGGCGGTAAGCTTTTGCAACCAGCGCAGCCCAACCAAACTCCGTGAGCACTTCGTCTTTATCCAGGGTTTCAATCGGAACTTCAAACAGAGCTACACGATCCAGATTGGATTCATGCATGTTCAGGCAGTTATTCAGAACGGAACCTTTATAACGATATTCTTCTGCAGATGCATAACCATCCGGGCATTTCCACTTCGGAACCTTCACGCCAAGAGCTTCATTTTCATTCCAATCCCAGCCCTGTCCTTCGTATCCGATAGCACCAGCCATCATGCCTTCTTCACTGAAGAAATAGTCAACAAACTTGGCAATTTCTTCCGGATGTTCGGTGTCAGCACTTGCTACCAGACAGATACCATCTACAACCGGGCTGATAACGGAAACGCCGTGATCCTGGTTATACTCAGAAGAAAGTCCGGAAACAGCAACCCAGTCTTTATCGGTGCTGATATCAGTACCAGTCAGTACGAACGGAGCAGAACCACAACCGAAGAAGCCATATCTGTCTTCCTGAGCTTTTGCAGTCTCCTGCTCACTGCCGTCATAGGTAAATGCTTCCTGATCGATAATTCCCTCATCCCACAGTTTCTTCATGAACTTCAGGAATTCTTTGTAATTGTCAGAGGTATTTGCAAGATATACCTGGTTGTTTTCGTCTGCCTGAAGGATATAGGTGAAATCACCCCAGCCTGCAGGATAAATTCCAAACGCATCCAGAAGGGTTCTCTCAGCTCCCTGGTAGCCGCCGTAGGTATCCCACAGCATCGGGATCTCATCGGTAGCATCACCATTTCCGTTTGCATCCTGTTCTTTGAAAGCTACCAGAACGTCATACAGCTCGTCCAGAGTAGTCGGAACCTCCAGACCCAGGTTTTCCAGCCAGGTCCGTTTGATAAAGGTTCTCATCAGACGGTCTGTCATATCGCTTCGAATCTGAGTCATGCCATAAATATGGCCATCCTCAGTCGTCAGGAAAGACTCCAGCTCCGGATACTCTTCAAAGGTAGCTACCATGTTCGGCATGATATCACGATACTGATTGAAGTCCAGAAGATATCCCTGAGAACCGTAAGAATTGACATCACTGATCGAAAATCCGGCGTTCATAATCAGATCCGGCAGTTCATTTCCTGCAAACAGAAGTGTTCTCTGGGTTGGCCAGTCCGTCTCTGTAAAATCACATTCCAGGTTGATTCCCAGGCGATCCTTGTATTCCTGAATACATGCAAGGTTCGTCCAGTCTTCCAGTCCTGACGGTTTGTTACCGGCTACGGTTAACGTAACTCCTTCTTCAGAGATTTTCTCACTGGCACTCACGCTCACACCCAGTCCCATTGTCATTGCGCCGACGAGCAGTAAAGCAATCACTTTCTTGTTACGATTTTTCATAAAAACCCTCCCTTTTTATTAATATTTTATTTTTATACGAGAACTCCGTATAAATTCATTATTATTAGACATTTTTCGACTTTGTGTCGAAATCATCGTTTTTATTTTCCTTTTTTTTAAATCGAATGTTTATTTGAACTACTTCACAAGTATAGCTATTTTTTCTTGACATTACAAGTGTTTTTTGATTTGTTTTGTGCATTTCATCGAAATAGATAATGTTTTCTTTTTTCTTTTATGCATTTTTTACATTTGTCTAATCTTTCTCTACATTATATTTATGGCAAAACGCCAAAACCAGAACTTCCATCATCGCTCTACAACAGAAGCCCAATGCTTCCGGAATTCCAGGGGTGTCATGCCTTCCCGTTCCCGGAACAGCTGGATGAAATGGCTGGCATGATGAATTCCAACCTGATAAGCAATCTCCTCCACAGAAAGCGTTGTTTCTTTCAGAAGGATTTTCGCCTGATTGACACGGATGCGAATCAGATACTGATGAATGCTTTCTCCAGTGCAGCAGGTGAATTCTCTGGAAAGATGATATTTGCTGATATTCAGGTAAGCAGCAATGGTATCTAATGTGAGCGGTTCTGAAAAATGTGCCTGCAAAAACTCAATACTTCGATTCACATAATCCGGCATCACAAAAATCTGTCTGGAATCTGTCATACTTTGAATCATAAGTTCCGTCACAAGATTCGTAATAAGGCTGGCGGTAAGAATATCCGTATAAACTGTTTTTTTCCTTGCAAGAGATAAAATCCGGCGTAAGATACTTTCCACAAGAAACGTATCCTGCGGCATCAGAACGGGATGCTCCGCTGAATGAAAATCTTCAAAATAATGCTCCGCGCCCGGGCCATTGAAATGCAGCCACAAAAATTCCCAGGTGTCCGCGTCCGCATTTTCGTAACGATGTGGTTCCCGGCAGTCGATATAAAAACAGCTTCCCTGTTCTATGGCCATCGTCTGTTTTCTCCAGGTAAGCTTTCCTTTACCACGAATTGTATAGACAATCAGAAAAGACGGAAGCCCGGACCTCTCTGTATAGTAGGGCGGCTTGGTCTTAAAAACTCCACACTCCTGCACATACAGATAATGAGCCCGGGTAGACGGGTTGACTGTATTCAGAAAACGGATGGAATCTTCAGACCAGGTATAAGAGGCCTGCTCGTAATAGTCCGTATGGTCATTTCCCAGATGAAAGGTCGGATGATTCTTCATAATTTTCCCCTTTTCTATAACAGCAAGATTTTGATATTTTTCACCAAGATTGCGGTAGGTATTTTCTATTATGCACAGCTATAATGATTTTGTAAAGACAAAGGAGGGCTGTACAATGGAAAAAATCAAGAACACAAAAAAAGCAAAAATCGGTATCTATACCATGGGACTTCAGTGTTACTGGGCACAATTTGACGGACTGTGGGAACGGCTGTTATCCTATGGCAAATTTATTGCATCCAAGGTAGAAGCCATGGGGGCATCCGTTTATTATTATGGTCTGGTTGACTGTGAGGAGGAAGGCCATAAAGCCGGTGAATATTTTGTCTCCAACCATGTGGATCTGATTCTGGCACACAGCGGTACTTATGTAACCAGTGCTTCTGTTCTTCCGGTTCATCAAATCTGTAAGGCAATGACGGTTATCCTGAATCTGCAGCCCGCCGCCCGGATTGACTATGAAAAAACAACAACCGGAGAATGGCTCGCCCACTGTGGCGCCTGTCCGGTTCCGGAGCTGACCAACGCCTTTCACCGGGCCGGCATCCCCTACCGGATTGTCAATGGCCTTCTGGGCCTTCACGAAACACCGGAAATATCTCTCACAAATGAAGAAACTGCCAAACGTCCGGAAGCCATCCAGGCATGGAAAAAAATCGAAGAATGGGTGCGGGCCGCAGAAGTAAAAACCGCTTTATCCTATGCAAGATTTGGTTTTCTAGGAAATAATTATTCTGGCATGCTGGATCTATACAGTGATTTTACAATGATCTCCGCGCAGGCGGGTGTGCATGTAGAACTTCTGGAAATGTGCGATCTGGATCGGATGCTCCGACAGGTAAGCGACGATGAAGTAAAAGAAAAGCGAAAAGAAATGGCTGACTTCTTCCAGATTGCAGAGAAAGAATCTGCGGATCCCCGCAACCAGCGTCCCACCGAGGAGCAGCTTAACTGGTCCGCCAAAGTAGCGGCTGCCCAGGAGCGCCTGGTAAAGGAATACAACCTGGATGGTCTGGCTTACTACTACCACGGAGCTCCCGGCGGAGATTATGAGAAGCTCCAGTCTGGTTTCATCGTGGGCCATTCCCTTTTAACCGCCAAAGGAATCCCCTGTGCCGGGGAGGGCGATCTGAAAACCTGCCTTGCCATGAAAATATGCGATATTCTTGGCATTGGCGGTTCTTTTTCAGAAATCGTGGTCACAGATTATGAAGACGGCACCATCCTCCTGGGCCATGATGGCCCCTTCCATCTGACCATTGCAGATGGCAAACCCGTACTCCGGGGTCTGGGTGTCTATCACGGAAAGCAGGGAAGTGGTGTCTCTGTAGAAGCAAAAGTACGAAGAGGCCCCATCACCACGCTGGGCTGCTCACAGACCCGGGACGGAAATCTGAAATTCATCATCACAGAAGCAGAGGCTACGAACGGTCCGATTATGACCATTGGAAATACACAGACTCCTGTAAAATTTCACCAGAGCCCGGATGATTACATGGAAGAATGGTTTGCCGAAGCGCCAACTCATCATTTTGCCATGAGCGTAGGACATAATGGCCAACTTTTTGAAAAAGTTGCCTGTCTCCTGGGAATCCCTGCCGTCGTTCTTGACCGAAACACATAAGAACACTTCCTGCACAGAAAATGAAAAGCCGAGGTGAATCATCATGAATGAAACAAAGAATCTGAAGAAACTGACAGCAGAAGAATTTCGCCAGCCCGGAAGTGCATACCGGGCGGCTCCTCTCTGGTCATGGAATTGTAAAATGACCCGGGAAACTATCGACTATACGCTGGAAGCCATGAAAGATATGGGCATGGGCGGCGCTCACCTGCATTGCAGGACCGGCCTTGATACTCCCTATCTTGGAGAAGAATTCATGGAATTGGTCCGATACAGTCATGAGAAAAGCAACGAACTGGGCCTTCTCACCTGGCTCTATGATGAGGATCGCTGGCCATCCGGATTTGCCGGAGGCCTGATCACAAAAGATCACCGCCATCGTACCCGTTTTCTCCTTTTCTCCCCTGAAAAAATAGAAGGAGAAGATCATTCTCCCAACCATCTTTCTCACTGCGGCCAGGCCCAAAGAAGCGCAGAACGTACTTTTCTTGGCAAATATCAGGTATGCCTGGAAAAGGGATACCTTGCCTCCTACCAGAGAATTCCTGAAGATCAGCCTTGCAAAGACGGCTGTGACGAATGGTTTGCCTACCTGGAAATATCTGGAGAAAGCCCCTGGTTTAATAATCAGGCCTACGCCAATACACTGGATAAAGAAACCGTGGAAGCTTTCCTTGCTTCTACCCATGAAAAATATGCAGAAGTCCTTGGAGAATCTTTTGGAAAAACGGTTCCCGCCATTTTTACCGATGAGCCGGAATTCCCCTACAAGATTCCTCTGAATTTTGCAACAGAAAGACGGGAGGTGGCCATTCCTTATACGGATGATTTTGAAGATACATTTCAGGCATGTTATGGTCACAGTATCCTGGATCACCTGCCGGAGCTGTTCTGGGAACTTCCAGATGGCGCTGTTTCCCGTTTTCGTTATGAATACCACGATCATGTGACCGAACGGTTTGCCGCGGCCTATGCCGATACCGTCGGCGCCTGGTGCCGGAAGCACGGAATTGCCATGACCGGACATATGATGGAAGAGCCGACTCTGCAGCGGCAGACCGCCGCTATGGGCGAAGTCATGCGTTCTTATCGTGCCTTCGATATTCCAGGCATTGATATGCTCTGCGACCAGAGAGAGCTTTCCACTGCCAAACAGGCAGAAAGCGCTGCTCATCAATATGGCAGAATCGGCGTCATGAGTGAGCTTTATGGCGTTACAGACTGGGATTTTGATTTTCGGGGACATAAGCTCCAGGGAGACTGGCAGACTGCCCTGGGTGTTACCGTGCGGGTACCGCATCTGACCTGGACCACTATGGCAGGGGAAGCCAAACGTGATTTTCCGGCTTCCATTGGGTATCAATCTCCCTGGTACAAGGAATATCCGCTCATTGAAAACTATTTTGCCCGGTTAAACAAAGCGCTTCGAAGAGGTACGCCGCATGTCCGTCTGGGTGTGATTCATCCCATCGAATCCTACTGGCTCTACTGGGGACCGAAAAATCAGACTTCCGGTATTCGTGAAGAGATGGACGAAAACTTTGACAAACTGATCAAATGGCTTCTGTTTGGTACGGTGGACTTTGATTTTATCTCCGAAGCTCTTCTTCCTGATCTGAACAAAGGCACACAGGATGGCCGGACTCTGACTGTGGGCTGCATGCATTATGATCAGATTCTTGTTCCAAACTGCAAGACCCTTCGCAGTACAACGCTGGAAATTTTGGAGAAATTTCAGGAAGCCGGAGGAACCCTTCTTTTTGCCGGTGAAATTCCTTCCCTCGAAGATGCCATTCCCTCCGAACGAGGCCGAAAACTGGCTGAAAAATGTACCCGGATTCCCTTTGGAAAAATGCCGCTTCTTAAGGCGCTTTCTCCCATTCGTGATGTGGAAATTCTGGAGGCTGACGGAACAGCCAGTCAGAATCTCATCTACCAAATGCGTGAAGAAGGAGAAAACCGCTGGCTTTTCCTCTCTCATGTATACCGCACTTATGAAAAAAATCACCAGACTGCCAATGAAGATCTTTCCTTTGCTGAACAAATCCAGCTGACCCTCACCGGAATCTGGACGCCCACACAGTACGACGCAATGACTGGAGAAATCAGGCCAATTCCGGTATCCTATACCGGTGATGGAAAGACCGTGATCCAGGATACCCTCTACGATCAGGACAGCCGTCTTTTCTTCCTGGAAGCCGGCGCCAAACCGCTTGCACATACCTTTCCCTCATCAAAGCCGGTTGCTTCTTCCAGACTGTTGCCCATTTCTCCTGTCAATCCGGTCATTTTTCATGAGCCGAATGTATGCATTCTGGATCTGGCTGAATACCGCTTTGATGAAGAGCCCTGGATGGAGGAAGATGAAATTCTCCGGATTGATAATCTCTTCCGCCGGAAACTGGGGTATCCGCTTCGGACACAGGCTCTGGCCCAGCCCTGGACTACCCCGCATAATTCCAGCTATGAGCATATGCTCTCCCTTCGTTTTTCCATAGATTCGGAAATCGAACTGAAGCATGCACTTTTAGCTCTGGAAAATGACGAAAAAACAACCATTCTCCTGGATGGAAAAGAAATCAAAAACGAGAAAACCGGATGGTACACCGACCGCTCGATTCAGACGGTTGCCCTTCCGCTTCTTACGAAGAGATCGCATACCCTGGAATTCCACATTCCCTATCACGCCAGAGAAAACATCGAACCCTTCTATTTGCTGGGAGATTTCACAGTTGCTCTTTCCGGAAGACATCTGACGCTTCTCCCGCCAAAGAAAGAACTTGCTTTTTCTGACATTACCAGACAGGGGTATCCCTTCTACGGAGGAACATTCACCTACCGGATTCCTTTTGTGAGTACCGGCGGAGAAGTCTTTTTGTCTGCTTCTCTGTTTCGTTCTCCCGTCCTTCGTGCCTCCGTTGACGGAATTTCCAAAGGGCTTCTTGCTTTTTCGCCTTACGAAATTTCTTTGGGCGAACTTACATCAGGAGAGCATTTGCTGGAACTGACAGTATTTGGCAACCGAATCAATACCTTTGGCACACTTCATAACTGTAACTTCAGCGACAACTGGTGCGGACCGGACAACTGGCGGACCACCGGCGAGGAATGGTCTTATGAATACCAGATTAACCCCTTTGGTCTCTTAAAAGCCCCGATACTCCGGATAAAAGACAGATAAAAAACCCCGCACATTTTTCGTATGTGCGGGGTTTTTTATGGAATGTTTTCTTTTCAATGTCCTGCTTACTCAGCTGCAGTCTCAGTTTCTGCTGCGGTCTCGGTCTCTGCCTCAGAACCGGTCTCAGTCTCGCTCTCAGCCTCAGCGTCGCTGTCATCGTAGGGGATAACAGCTCCGTCGTAGGTCTCGTTGATGTAATTTCTGATCTCATCGGATTTCAGAACGTCTACCAGAGCCTGAACGCCCGGGTTCTCTTCATTGCCTTCTTTTACGGCGATGATGTTTACATAGGTCTTGGCTGCCTCAGAATCAGATTTCTCATAAGCCAGAGCATCTTTTGCTACGGAGAAGCCTGCTGCCAGAGCGTAGTTTCCGTTCAGTACCACATAAGCGGTCTCATCAACCACACGGGCTACCTGTGCTGCCTCCAACTCTACGATGTCCAGGTTGTACGGATTCTCTTCAATATCGGTTACGGTAGCGGTAAGACCTGCACCGTCTTTCAGTTTGATGAGACCGTTATCCTGAAGAAGCAGAAGGGCTCTTGCCTCATTGGTGGTATCATTCGGAACTGCAACGGAATCGCCGTCAGCGATATCGTCCAGGCTGGATTTTGTTCCCGGGTAGATTCCAAAGGGCTCATAGTGGATGCCGCCTACACTTACCAGATGGCTGCCTTTCTCCTCGTTGTACTGCTCCAGATAAGGAAGATGCTGGAAGTAGTTAGCGTCCATATCACCGCTCTCTACTACCTCATTGGGCATGATATAATCATCAAATACGGTTACCTGAAGATCATAACCTTCCTCTGCCAGGATCGGTTTTGCCTGCTCCAGGATCTCTGCATGTGGGGTTGCAGATGCTGCTACTTTGATCGGAGTGAGTTCACCTGTGGTCTCTGTCTCAGTCTCTGCTGCCTTTGTGGAAAGACCGGTACCGCCAAGGATAATGCCTGCGGTCAGAACACCGCTTAATGCTGCTGCAAGTAATTTTTTCATAATAGTTTCCTCCTCTATATTATCTTTTTTATAACTATCTTCTCTTGTCCAGTCGGTTGGCCAGAGTGGTTCCGACCATCTGGAAAATCTGTACCAGAATGACCAGAAGTACAACGGTAACGATCATGATATCTGCCTGATACCTGTGATAGCCATATCGGATCGCGATATCTCCCAGTCCGCCTCCGCCGATGGTTCCTGCCATGGCTGAGTAGCCCAGGATGGTTCCTACTGCAATCGTTGCTCCGTTGATCAGGGAAGTTCTCGCTTCCACAAGAAGCACCTTCACAATGATTCTTAAGTTGCTGGCTCCCATGGAACGGGCTGCCTCGATGACACCCTCATCGACTTCCTTTAAGGAAGATTCCACCATTCTGGCGATGAAGGGGCCGGCGGCGATAACCAGCGGCACTACCGTAGCTGTAGAACCGTAGCTTTTTCCCACAATCATACGGGTGAAGGGGATCAGTAAGATCAGTAAAATTAAAAACGGAATGCTTCGTACGATGTTGGCGATGACGTCCAGGATGCGGTAGAGCACCCGGTTCGGTTTCAGGCCATCCTTATCGGATACGGCCAGAAGCACGCCCATGGGAAGTCCGATGACGTAACCCATTAACGTGGACAAAAGCGTCATGTACAACGTTTCCTGGATTCCTTTCAGAATCATATCGACTACTTCTTTAGTCCACACTGTCCGTCACCTCCCCGATGGCAAGTCCCCGTTCCTTCAGGTACTGCTTCATGGCTTTCGCCTTTTCGCTGTCCCCCGGGAATTCAAGGATCATTTCGCCCTTTGCAACGCCGCCCACGTTTTTCGTGTCAGCTTTTAAAATATTTACCGGTTCATGGAATTTCAGGATCATGTTTGCGATCACCGGCTCAAATGCCGAGTTCTCTGAAAATACGATCCGGACTCTGTCTCCGCTCTGGATCACAGGTTTCAGGTCTGTCTGCTGACTTCCGTCTGTGAGGATCAGCTCTTTGGCTACCTGAGACTTCGGATTGTTGAAGATCTCTTCCACGGAGCCCTTTTCCACCACTTCGCCGTTTTTCAAGATGGCAACCTTCGTGCAGATCTCCCGGACCACTGCCATCTGATGTGTGATGATGACAATTGTGATATGAAGGTTCCGGTTGATCTCCTCCAGAAGCTTCAGAATAGATGAGGTCGTCTGGGGGTCCAGAGCGCTGGTGGCCTCGTCACAGAGCAGAATCTTCGGATCAGATGCCAGGGCTCTCGCGATGGCTACCCTCTGTTTCTGTCCTCCGGAAAGCTGGGCCGGATAGGCTTTTGCCTTATCCTCAAGACCTACGATTTTCAAAAGCTCCAGGGCTCGTTTCCTGGCCTCGCCTTTTCGTTTGCCCTGAATATATAAAGGAAAACAAACGTTTTCCAGAACGGATTTCTGCATCAGCAGATTGAAATGCTGAAAGATCATTCCGATCTTTTCCCGTTCTTTACGGAGTTCCTTTTCCGACAGGTCACTTAACGCTTTTCCCCGGATGGAAACCGTACCCTCCGTGGGCACCTCCAGGAAGTTCATACAACGGACCAGGGTACTTTTTCCTGCTCCGGACATTCCGATGATTCCGAAAATATCTCCCGACTCGATGGCCAGATTTACATTTTTCAGAGCCTGTACCGAGCCGTCTTTTGAAACATAGGATTTTGAAACGTTCTCGATTAAAATCTCTGCCATTTCTTTTCTTTCCTTTCTTCGATGGAATTTACTATAACACTTTTTAAAAAAAGGTGTTAATCCGAAAAAATTACAGCCAGCTATAGTTTATCACTATATCTGGCTGTCTGTAAACTGGAAAAATATATATTTATTTCATAACTTTGGCAACAACGCGAAGGAGGTTGGTGACGCAGAACTGTACGTCGCCCAAAGTCAGACGGTAGCCGTCCAGCTCTTTGCCGGTCTTCACAGCTTCGACGATATCGTCCACGTTCTTCTGGCAGCCCGGCATCTGCAGGTCGTTTCCTGCATAAACGCAGCCGGTGGAAGCAGAAATCGGATAGATATGGCCGGTTCCGGAGATGACGGGCATATCCTGGGAGGTAAACCAGTCGGTCATCACAACACCCTCAAAGCCCCACTCGTCACGGGCTGCCGCCTGGATGAGGTCATGGCTGTTTGCGGTGTGCAGGCCATTGATCAGGTTGTAGGAGGTCATGATGGAAAGCGGCTGGGCCTCTTTGACAGCAATCTCAAAGCCTTTCAGGTAGATCTCACGGAGCGCTCTCTCACTCATATGGTTGTTGGAGAACATCCGGTTGTCTTCCAGGTTATTGGCTGCGAAATGCTTGATCGTGGTGCCGCCCTTGCCGTCTTTCTGTACGCCGAGGGTCATGGCAGCGGCGCATTTTCCGGCAACCAGCGGATCCTCGGAATAATACTCAAAGTTTCTTCCGCAGAGCGGATTCCGGTGAATGTTCAGAGCCGGCGCCAGCCAGAGATCCACATGGAACTCCTGCATTTCTTTTCCTACCATGTACCCGATCTCCTCGATGAGCTCCGGATTCCAGGTCTGAGCCAGCTCGGTTCCGATGGGGATGGCCGTGCAGTACTGATAGTGGTCGACCGCATCTGCCGGGATCCTGCTCTCATCAAAGGGAGCAAAGATGTCTCCCATGCCTTCGCCTCCCGGAAGGAGTGTTCCCTCTTTTGTCGTCTTAAAGAGAGGCTGGAGACGAAGCCCTGCAGGACCGTCTGCCAGGATCAGATTCTTCACACCGCGGCTCTCCCAGATGATGGAGGAAGTATCTCCTGCAGCTCCCGGTACGGTAGCAGAGGCATTTCCGATCACATTGTCTTTTCCCTCCGGATCGCCGCCCATACTGGTGCGAAGAGTTCCGACACAGAGATCTGCCAGCTCTTCCACGGTAAGCTGTGCAGCCAGCTCTTCCACAGTTGCTTTTCCGTCAATGACATCCTGGATCGTCAGCTTTTCTGTCTTATCTGTAGTCAGGATGGGGCGTGCTTCCTGATAAACCACGGTGCGGGTCTCAACAGCGTCAGCAGGAACAAGGATACGCTCTGCGTTCTTTATTTCCTCCGCTTCTGTTTCATAGGTATAGGCTTTCCGGCCTTTTCCGGAGATCTCGTTCAGCTCTTTGTCCCCGTTAAAGAGATTCTTCAGCTGCTCGGTCCGCTTCTCTTCCTCCACCGTCAGAACTGCTGCAACATGCGTATTTCTGGAGCTGTTGCCCACACGGATGAGATACTCGCCGGGCTCCAGGATCCAGGCGGCTTTCTCTTCGGAATAAGAGGCCATATCTTTCAGTGCGAAGGTAAGCTCTGCTGTCTCGCTTTCACCCGGAGCAAGAAGAGCAGTCTTTTTGTATGCCTTCAGCTCCTGATACGGTTTCTCCAGAGCCCCCTCCGGAGCGGAAACATATACCTGGACAACTTCTTTTCCGGCATACGCTTTTCCGGTGTTGGTGACCCTGGCAGTTACTTTTACGCCGGAACCTTCGACAACAGCTTTCACGTTTTCGATGGCAAAATCCGTGTAGCCTTTTCCGTAACCGAAGCAGTAATGCGGCTCGATGCCAAAGGTGTCAAAATAACGATAACCCACATAGATGCCGTCGGTATAGTATTCATCATCAATATTTCCGTTGTTGTGGCTGAAGCCCTCGGAGGACGGATAGTCGGCATATGCTTTGGCCCAGGTATCCGTCAGTTTTCCGGATGGAACCTGTTTGCCCGTAAGCACATCTGCCACACTTAAGCCCCCGGAATTGCCCAGCTGACCGGTGAGCAGAACCGCATTGATACCTGCTGTTTCTTTGAGGACCGTGGCATCAATGATTCCGCCGATGTTCAGAAGTACGATGGTTTTCTCATAATGAGCGCCCAGAAATTCCAGAGCTTTTACTTCTCCGTCATTGAGCAGATAATCCCCTTTTTTATTCCAGCGGTCCGCGCCTTCTCCGGAGTTTCTGGCGATCACCAGAACAGCCGTATCGGTGTCGGAGGCTTTCACATCCTCCTCCGTGATGGCCTGAAGATCCGGTTCTTTGAAGGGAAGCTCAAACTCGATGATGAACGGCGGCTGCTGTCTTTCCTCTGCCAGGCGGTTTACTTCTGCCTGATGGGCTGCTTTTGTCTCTTTGAGGAACTCATCATAGGCCGTCAGCCAGCGGTCTGTCGTAATGGTAAAACCGGCATCCTTCAGTCCCTGCTCAATGTTGATGACTTCACGGGAGTTGACATCACCGGAACCGGTACCGCCCTTGATGGTATGTCTTGCTCCTGCTCCGTAAAGAGCGATCTTTCCGGTATTTTTTAAAGGCAGAGCGCCGTCATTTTCCAGAAGTACCATGCACTCGCCGGCTCCTTTTCTCACCAGCTGCATGTTTTTTTCTTCACGCTCCGTTTTTTCCGGAGTCAGCGTTCCATAAAACTGTGTCATTTTAAAAAATCCTCCTTTATCTCTGTCAGTGCTGGATATTTTCTGAATCCATCCACGTCATTTTTCCATATTTTTCTACCAGCGGAACCAGCTCATGGTCCACGTTATGACGGATCTCACAATCGACATCCAGGATCATCACCGGTTCATCTCCTTCTGTGCAGGCCGGCCAGTCAACGCCTTCGATCACCGGCTTTCCTGTCTTTGCAAAGCTTATCCAGGCTCCAGAAATCGCTTCTTCCAGTTTATCGGTTTCCCCTTCTTTATTAAAGAGAGGTGCCAGCTCCGTATTATGGAAAACAAAAGGAATCTCCGAACAATGCCATGCGATCTTACCGTCCAGAAGCGGGAACTCATACGTCAGCTGATAGGAATAAGTGACACTTTCCGGTGTTTTGGAACGTTCTTTGATAAACTCCATGGTGGGCAGACGGAAAATGGTGTCCACAGCAAGAAGATCCACCGGAGATTTACCCGGATACGCTTTTTCGTAAAGAGCCAGCAGTTCTTCCGTGTGTTCTCCATACTTTTTCTCCAGCATCTGAATGGCCTCTTCTCTTGGAATGCTGTGTTTTCCCGGAATAGCCGGTCCGAAATCAAATTCGCCAAGTGCTGTTCCGATCAGAAGCGGGATCGTCTTTGCATGCTCCGTAAAGCCATGCTGCACCGGATCACCCAGATACTCTTTTCCGACATGAGGCATATTTCCTGTATAACCGCCTGCTGCCGCAACAGCCGGAGAGGTCTTAAGATAAGCTTCCGCAAGCTTTGCATAGGGAACCGTCTCCAGTTCTTCCACCTGGTCTTCCGAAAGGCCAAGTTCTTTCAGCATAGCCGTCACGATCTCTCTGCCATCCTGTTCTTCCGCATCCCGCTGGAGCCAGTATACGCCGCTCTCAATGATCCCTTTATGGAACAGACCGTCTGCCTCCGGCATCTGCATGAGCGTCCAGACCTTTGCCCCGCCGCCGGACTGGCCGAAAATGGTCACATTGTCCGGATCTCCGCCAAAACCGCGGATGTTGTCACGCACCCACTGAAGAGCTGCAATGATATCCAGATTTCCTGCATTGGCAGAAGCCTCATACTTTTCTCCAAAGGGGGAGAGGTCCAGATAACCAAGCACGTTCAGCCGGTGGTTCAGAGACACCACGACCACATCTCCGTATTTTGCCATATTGGCGCCTTCATATGTGATATGTTCAATGGAAGAACCGGCAGAAAAAACGCCTCCGTGGAGCCAGACCATGACCGGACGTTTTGCCTCCGGGTCGATAGAAGGCGTCCAGATATTCAGTGACTGGCAGTTTTCATCCATAGGCCAGTACATATGGGGAACAAGGAGTTCGCTGTTAGGCCGGTCCTGCGTCATCAGCGGGCAGACCATTCCATAGGAATTGGCGTCCTTGATTCCCTCCCAGGGCTGTACCTTTTCCGGACGCATAAAACGCTTCGCATCCGCGTATTTGACTCCTTTAAAAATGACACTTCCATCCCATTCGTATCCACGAAGCTTGCCTGCTTCCGTCTGAACAACAGGATAGTCCTCTCTGCAAACAAATTTTTTCATGATGTCAAACCTCCTGATTAAGCTTTTCTTTGATCATGCTGCTTAGAAAATAACGTTTCTGTTACAGAATCCACCTGTAAAAAACTGCCGCCTCGATGATCTGATTATATCGCGGCGGCAGAAAAATGCCTATCACAAATATGTGGTTTTCTGTTACTTTTATTACTTTTTTAGAAGAGCAGAAATTATTTTTCTTCCGGATGTGCCTCCAGATATTTTTCCGGAAGTTCGTATACTGTACGAAGCACTCCTCCTTTTTCTCTCTTCCAGCTAACTCTCACCGTTCCCCATTTTGTGATCACACTGCCTTCCGCATGTTCCAGATAACCCGGAACCGGCGTAATTTTAATTTTTTCAAAACCAGGTGCTCCGGGCCTTACTCCCAGAATAACAGCAGGCAGCTCATAGAGTGCCAGCGCCCCCCAGGCATGACAGTCACTCCGCTCATTTACACCATCCTCCACGCAGGTTGTCAGATGATTGCGGAGCATATTTCTCCAGAGATCCCACTGACGCTCTGTTTTCTCATAAATACCGGCTTTTTCCAGAGCACGGAACAGATAATACCCCATGGCTACGGAACACTGGGCGTAGGTTTCGCTGTCTGAAAGCGTTCTTTCCAGATAGATACGGCCATTCTCCACAGTCACGGTATCTGTCAGAAGTGCAAATACCTGGCAATGCTGGCTGTATTCCTTTACACCCGGTCCGTCCAGATACATCCCTTCTTCATCCGTACAGAAGGTATTGACCGCTTTTTTCAGACTTTCCGCTCTTTCCCTGTATTCCTCTGCAACCTGCTTCCGACCCAGATATTCCATGACATCCGCTGCACGGAGAAGTCCCAGACGGTATAACAGGCTTTCCATGGTAATCGGCCCATACAGACCTGCATGCGGCATCCCGCTGGTCTGATCCCACTGTTTCGTCCAGTCAATAAAAGACCAGTAACGATCCCTTCCGTTCAGGCCTCCGACCTTTCCGACCAGTCCCCGCTCATCCAGGTTTCTCCGGAAATATTCCAATATTCCATCTACCGTTCCCATATGTATCCGGAGAAACTCTCTATCCCCGAAATACATCATGTGATCATGAAGCATCAGAATGTAATAAACAGCAAAGCCGGGAATTACATTCGGTCCATAGCAGGGATAAGAACAGTTCAGCATTCCGTCATATCGAGCCGACCGTCTAAAATCATCCATGCATTTCCTTGCCAGCCGGTCATCTCCGGAAACCATATAAGTATAAAGAATCTGACTTCTGGAATCCATGGCATACTGAAGCTGTTCATAGAATGGACAGTCTTCATAGGTTTCATGCATGCAGCGTTTCAGAGTTCTCAGGCTGATATCCCAGATTGGAGCCAGGCTTTCATCGGAAGTTGTCACCTCTGTCTTTACCTCCAGCGGATAACCGGTTTCCAGATAATCAAAGCCTGTTATTTTCAACGGCTCTTTTCCTGTCTGGATTTCCAGCCCGATAAAACGGTACGTACGGAACCAGAACGGTTCATAAGTTTCCTCCTGCCATTCCCGTCCGTATCCTGCCACATGATAGGTATCTGTAAAACCATGAAGGTAACCGTTTTTCCAGTCGCACCGGTCTCCTTTTTTCGGCAGGTGAGCAAAACTTCCGCCAGTATTTTCCTTCTGGACATAGCCTTCTGCGGTCAGGATTTTAACAAGGGCTTCTGCTCCATCTTCCATCCGGAGTGACAGATAACCGGTCATCAGTTCTCCGGCATCGATCTCCACAGTCACATGGCTGTCTGCCGGGATTTCCATGGTTCCTTTTCCCGCCAAAAGCGCATCCCAGTTTTTCTGCTCCGGAGAATCCGCATATTTCCCCGTAAGTCCAAGAAATCTTCTCGGTTCTTTTCTCATATAAGGAATTGTACGGTCAGTCAGGTTTCCCGGGCTTACGGCCTGACTAATTTGAAAAATATTGTACAAAACCGGTCTCTCCCAGTCAGAAGCATCAAAATCGGAGTTTTTCCATCCGCAGGCCTTTTTCTGTCCTTTTCGTTCCTCCAGGATGTGAAGAGGGGCAAAGAAGGGTGACTCCGAAACAATCTGGAAATCCTCTTCCTCATAGCAGCTCCAGTCCTCTCCGGCACTGAGTCCGTAAACCTCCTCCTTTTCCTTTACATAAAGCCCTGGTGTCTCCGTCCGGAAAATGCTGTGGCTTCCATTATGATAAGCCAGCGGATAACGCAGAACCTCCACTGCCAGAACATTTTCCCCAACCTGAAGATACGGAGCAAGCTCCACTTCATCCAGGTACCAGATCTGCCGGTCTCCTTTGCTTGGACCCAGTTCTGCCAATTTTCCATTGACATAAAGTTTATAACGGGAATCTGCAGAAATCTGGAGCTTCAGACTCTCGGGAATTTTTTCAAGCAAAATTTTTTTTCTGAAGTAAACCAGATAGCAGACCGAATGATCCGCTTTTTCCCAGTCTGGTATCCACATCCAACTTGTGTTTGGTAAGTCTATCATCCTTTTTCTCCTCTTCTTATCCCTTTACCGCTCCTACAGCAATTCCTTTGACAAAGTATTTCTGAAAGAACGGATAGAGAACCATAATTGGCAGAATTCCTACTACGGAAATTGCCATACGAATACTTACAGAAGGCATCTGCGTCGTAGCTGCAACGCCTGCATTTGTCATGGTACTGGAATTTAAGAACTGTACATCCTGCAGGATCCGGTTCAGCAGGTTCTGCAGACTGTAAAGCTTCGCATCTGTCACATAATAAAGCCCGTTGGTCCAGTCATTCCAGTAACCGATTCCCACAAAAAGCCCGACTGTCGCCATAATCGGCAGGGACAGCGGAAGGATCATCTTGAAAAAAATCTTAAACTCCCCTGCTCCATCCATTTTTGCCGCCTCAATAAGCTCTGCAGGAATATTCTGGGCGAAATAGTTTTTCATCAGGATCACATTAAAACCATTCATCAGAAGTCCCGGAAGAATCAGCGCAGTGATCGTATTTTTCAGATGGAAAATACGGGTCCACATAATGTACGACGGAACGATACCTCCATTAAACAGCATTGTAAAAAATACAAGAAAGGAAAAGATATTTCTTGCTTTAAAGTCTTTTCTTGAGAGCGGATAAGCCAGAAGCGGTGTAATAAAAAGGCTGGCTGCCGTACCGACTACTGTGATAAATACGGTGATCCCGTAAGCCCGGAAGATCTCTGAAGCTTTATAAAAAAGATATTTGTAAGCATCAAGACTGAAGGTCTTTGGCATGAGAGAATAGCCCTCCAGGATCAGCTCCTGCTCCCCGGTGACAGAACCGGCCACAAGCACCCAGAGCGGCAGGATCGCTGCCAGCGCCATAAATATCAAAATGATATGAATAATCACCTGAAATCTTTTTTCACTTTTTCCCAGTATGTTTGTCATGATCCTACCTCCTAGAACATTGCGTCATCCGGACTTACTTTCCGCACGATCATATTGGCGGTAAGCACCAGGATAAAGCCGACGATGGACTGATAGAAGCCTGCAGCAGAAGCCATACCCACATCGTTCTGCTGCATCAGGGCCCGGTATACATAGGTATCGATCGTCTGCGTGGTGGAATAAAGTGCTCCGGAATTCATGGGAATCTGATAAAACAGGCCAAAATCGGAATAAAACATCCTTCCCACACTCATAATGATCAACATGATCATCGTAGATTTTAAAAGCGGCAGGGTAATGAAACGGATCTGCTGCCATTTGGTCGCCCCGTCTACCATGGCTGCTTCATAAAGAGAGCGGTCAATACCGATGATGCTGGACATATAAATGATGGAGGAATAGCCGATCCCCTTCCAGACATTCACAAAAAGCAGGATATACGGCCATTTTCCCGCATCATTATACCAGTCGATCTTGGCAAAGCCCAGGCTGGAAAGTATACCGTTAAGAAGACCGGTTTCTCTGCTCAGAAAAGCATAACCGATATAGGCACAAATAACCCAGGAAAGCAGATAGGGGAGCAGAAGAACTGTCTGGAAAAATTTTGTTTCCGCCCTGTGCCGAAGCTCACTGAGCATAATGCCTGTTGCAACTCCCGTAACCGTACCGACAATAATAAATATTAAATTGTAAAGAATGGTATTTCTCGTGATCTGGAAAGCCGCATTTGTCTTGAAAAGATAGGTAAAATTTTTAAAACCTACCCAGGGGCTTCCAAAAATTCCCTTCGTATAATCGATCTGTTTAAATGCAATGAAAAGACCGGAGATAGGGCCATAGTTATTCACCAGAAGATACAGAAGCCCAGGAGCCATCATCACATAAAAAGGCCACTGTTTTCTCAGACCATGTTTTTTCTTTTTCGCCGTCATGCTTTTCCGCCTTTCTCAAAAAAGAGTCAAAAAGAGCCGCCGCAGTTATTTACGACGGCTCTTCTTCATTTTTTATTTACTGCTGATTTTCTGCTTTCCAGGCATCCAGCTGTTTCTGCTTCTCTTCGATGACCGTCTGCATGCCTGCATCATCCAGTGCTTCCAGGAATGCATCCATCTCTGTATCCGGATTCAGAGAACCACAGCTTAAGCCGGGCAGATACTGATTGATCACATTAGTGATGGCTGCAACCTCAGAAGAGACTGCCGTACTGTCAAAGGAAAATCCCATAACCGGTGAAAACTCGGAATTCTTGTTGTTTTCCTCCAGACGACTGTAGATAGTCGTATCTCTTCCTTTTCCCCAGATATAGGAGAGGAACTGATTACCAAAGAACCAGTCCATGTTCAGACCGTAGGTCGTAGTGTTGGCATCCACACCCTCCGGGAAATCGATGGTACCGTCATCCTGTTTTTCATAATGAACGCCCTCAATACCCCAGTCCAGAAGATTTACCACATCCGGGTTCGTATACATTTCATTCAGGAACTTCATGGCTGCTTCCGGATGTTCACTGGTGGGAGAAATGGCAAAACCAATAGAGTTTACATCCGTTGTCTTGATATATGGTTTCAAAATCTTGATACATTCAACTTCCACACCAGTACCGGTTGTGATCTGCTCTGCCTGTCCCTCTTCTCCTTTGATAAAGAAACCTGCTGTCCGGTTGTTCTGCATATAAGTCAGATGAGTCTCCTGAGTTGTGGTGGCATCCTCCAGGACATAACCGGCCTGATTCCACTCATACGCATATTCACAGAGCTTTTTAAACTCATCTGTAGCATACATATTAACTACGGCACTATCATCTTCTGGCATCAGAACACCATTATTATCATCCAGATTATCAGAGAACGGAATAGCATTTGTATATAAAATCAGATTCGGATTTGTTGTAAACGGAACCAGGCAGGCATAATCTGGATGAGTTTCCTTGATCTTTTCAAACATCTCTGTCAAAAGATCCAGATTTGCACAATATTCGTCAAAATTCTCTGCCTGTTTCAACTGATCCACCGGAAGATCCAGCTCATCGATAAAGTCTTTCCGGAGAACAATGGAAATTGCAGAAGCTTTTCCATTATTGTTAGGAAGCGCATAGACAGAACCCTGATTGGTGCAGGCCTTCAGAAATTCCTCACCAAGAACCTCTTTGATTCCTGAGCCATATTCATCCAGATAATCATCCAGCTTCAGAAACTGGTTTTTGGCAAGCATACCGCTGTAGCTTCCCAAATATCCGAAAGCATCCAGCTGCTCTCCACCGGACATCATCAGACCGATCTGATTCGTATAATTGGCAAGGTTAATGCCTTCGATCTTTACATGAACCCCAATTTTCTCCTCTGTGATCTTGTTCAGTTCTGTCTCGATCTGGGTCATATCCACAGTTTTTGTCAGTGGTGTGGCAAACACGATTTCTTCCAGGTCATCTGCAGAAGCGGTGATACCGGTTACTGGCAGTGAAGTCAGTGCCATTGCAGCTGCTCCGGTCAGTGCCAGAATTTTTTTCATTTTCATACTGTTTTTCTCCCTTCGTTTTGTATGCGGTTATGTTTGATGACTCCATTATAGATTGCCTTAGCCGTTTTTTCTCACAAAAATCTGTTTTTCTTTTGCCGGAAAAACGAAAAAGCAGCGGTTCTGTCTTCCACTGCTTTTTCATTTTTGTCCATTTTGCCGTTTTTCTTATCACTTTTCTGTCCTTTTACCGGAATTCTGTTCTCCCTTCCTTTTCCGGTAATCGCTGGGAAGATATCCGGTAACTCTGCGAAAAATTTCAGAAAAATAGGAAAAGTTATTATAGCCAAGCTTCACTGCAATGTCTCCGATATTATCTTTTCCTTCTGCCACCAGCTCTCTGGCCCGTTCAATCTTCCTCAGCATGATATATTCGCTTAAGGACTGCCCTGTCTCTTTCTTGAAAATCCTGGAAATATAATCAGTAGAAAAATAAAGCTGTTCTGCGATCATTTCCCGGCTGATCCGGTTTTCCAGGTTCTCTTCCACAAATTTCCGTATCCTGGTTACCGTATCATTTTCCTCTCCCCGGGTTCTGCTCTCTTCCTTCATCCGATCAGCAGCGGCAGAAATCCATTTCCGGCAATGCTCTACTGACTGATAAGCCTTTCTGGCTTCTTCCATCAGTTCATCGTTCCAGAAAACCTCCGGATCCAGATTTTTTCCCTTCAACAGCTGATACAGCTCATACCGCACTTCTTCCAGTTCCAGAAAAAATACTTTTTTTCTGATTCTGCTTCCATCCGGCCAAACTTTTTCAGAAAGCACTTCTGCCTCTTCCCATTTTTCTCTTCGAAATACACTCAGGAATTCCTGAAAAACCTTTTTCTGAGCCTGTTCTTCCTGAATCTCTCCCCCGTTTTCCACAATTCCCTGAAGAACTGCCACATTATCTTTGTCCTGTCTCAGCAATTCTCTATAAGTATCCTGAAGTTCCTCCGCAAAGCAGGGAACGCCAATGTATGCAGCCATACCGGTTCCTGCAAGATTTTTACAGATGTGGATAAAATTTTCCAGATTTTCCTGAGATTCTTCCTCTCCCGGCAGGATCACCCACATAATCCTGTCTGACCAGCCAAGTTTTAATGACTCCGTCGGAAACAGTTCTCTGAAGATATTGGAGATCACAAACTTCATAAGCCCTTCCGCTTCTGTCCAGTCCCTTTCCCGATCCGTAATCTTTCGGACAGATAAAAGTATCAGCTGATACTGTTCATTTTCATCGAATTCCGCTCTGGCCCGCTCTGCCGCTTTCCAGATGGAATCCAGATTTTCCCCGGCATTCCCTGTAAGTACATCTTTCCAGAATGCGGTTTCTATCTGCTGCTTATTGGACTCCCAGAGACATCCCTGGCTTTCCTGTTGTTTCTTCTTTCTGTTTTCCTCCTGCAGAAGCACCGCCCGATGAATAATCTCTGAAAGCTTCTGAAAATCGATGGGTTTCACCACATATTCCATCACTCCATAATGAAGTGCTTCCTGAGCATACTGAAATTCTGCATGACAGGTCAGGCAGATCATCTGACAGTCCTTTTCCTGTTCCCTGACCCAATGGATCAGCTGCATGCCGGATTCTCTTGGCATTTCAATATCCGTAAGCAGAATATCGATTTTTTCCTGAAGAAAAATCTCCTTCGCTCTTTTCACATTAAAGGCTGTAAATACCCGATCTACTCCTTGTCTTTCCCAATCAATCTTTTTCTGCAGGGTACGCACCACATACACTTCATCATCCACAAGAAGTAAATTCATTTTTTCCCACTCCTTTTATCCATATTTCTGTCCGGGCTCCGGACGGTTCTCTGTTGGAAATCTGGAATGTTACCTGCCCCGGATACATCTGTTCCAGTCTTTTTTTGATATTCCAGAGTCCGATATGGCCGTCCTGTGGCGGAATTTCATCAGCAAAATCCTTCTGGATCTTTTCCGGATACCCTTTTCCATTATCTTCCGCAAGGATATGCAGATCCGGACCTTCCATAAAAATTTTCAGTCTGATTTCTGTTTCCCCATAAATATCAAAAGCATATTTCATAGAATTTTCAATCAGCATCTGAACAGCCAGCGGCGGAATCACAATCTGTTCTGCTCTTTCATCAATCTCCTGAATGTATCGGAAACTTTCTCCGAAACGGATCTCCATAATCTTCAGGTAATGAGCGATATGCCTGCTTTCTTCCAGAACCGTCGTTTTTCCATTCCGACTGCTGACAATATAACGGAGATACAGAGAAAGGTTCTCTGTCAGTTCCCCGATCAGTTCTACATCCTCTGCCTGAGCCATCGTATTGATCAGATTCAGAGCATTCAGGTAAAAATGCGGCTCGATCTGCAGCTGCATATAATCCAGTTCCAGCTTCTGCTTTTCCAGTGCATCTTCATATGCCTGGATCTTCAGTGTTCTGATCTGAGAAGCCATGGAGTTAAAGGCTTCGATCAGATGGTGCAGCTCCTCACTGGTATCTGTATTCGGGATCTGCACTTCCAGATTACCTTTTTCAATTTCTCTGATACCTTTTTCCAGGGAGTCCACCGGCTGAAAAATACACTTTTGCAGAAAACGCAAAAGAAAAGGTGTCAGAATCATACCAAAAAAGAGAATCACCAAAATCCCCATGATTTGGATAATATAAAAAATACCAAGCAGTTTCCTTCTGCTTACCACACTCATCATCCGGAAATCTCCGTTTTCTGAATCTACCCCTGTAATCAGATAGGCATCTCCTGCTCCGGAAAAATAATAACCACCCATTTTTCCACTGAAATTCAGATTCTGAAGTTTTTCCGGAAGTTCGGTAAGAAGCGTCCCATCTTTGGCCGAGAAACAGAAATCACTGTTTCCTATCATCTGTTCCTGTGAAAACGGAGCCATCAGCGTTTCGTAATCTGTCCAGGTAAAGAAAAGCATTTCTTCATTTCCCACGCAATACAACATCACAGGAATCTCATTCATAAAGTATGTCTGAAAATGCAGACTGTTCTGATAACATTCCTCCCAGTGTTCTTTCACATAATCGAGTACCTGCATCCTCTGCTGAAAGCTTTTGCTTTGATCTGTGAAATTATAAACCAGCTTTCCGTTTTTGGGTGAATAGCAGGCAATCCCTCCAATATAATTGAACATATGGATATCTTCATAAAATTTTCTTGTATACAAAATTGCACCATCATAACTTTTCACCGGATCTGACGATGAAAAAAGATTCATTTGCTGGTCATTCGTACTTTCATTCAGGAGATATTCCGAAATTTTATTAAGTTCTGCATCCAGCTGATTTACATTTGACCTCAGAAGATTCTGATTATTTTCATAAATCTGATTCTGAATTTTCCGGATTGAAAAAAAACTCATCCCGAAAAAAAGGATCAGCACGGGAATACATACGGCTGCAATAACCAGTAATACTTTTGTTTTTAACGTCTGTGTTTGGAGTTTTCTGTTTTTCATAAGCTCTTCCTTTGCTTCTGCAATCAGTTTTTTTCATCCCACAATCCCAGAAAATCCTGTATTTCTCCGGGCAGCCGGCCTTTGCGCCAGGCCAGAAGAATCTCGGTGGAAAGATCCGCGTCAGAGACCGGGCAGGCCTTGAGGCAGGAAGAAAGCTTCAGCATGGAAGAGGGAAGAATCGCGATTCCCATGCCCTTTTCTGCTATCGTCATAGCGGTCCGCGCGTCCTCACAGGCAAAATAGATATCACACACCAGGCCAGCCCTCTCAAAGGCGGAAAGCATATATTTCCGATAGCGATGGGAAAGAATCAGCCGCTGTTCTGAGAGCTCTTCCAGGCGAATAGACGTGCGGCCTTCGAAAAGCGGATGATCCGGGGAAGCCATGACCAGCAGGCTTTCTTTTGCCAGAGAACGGGTCTCGCAGCCGTTCAGCACAATGGGGGTCCGGAGTGTAGTCAGGTCTATGATCCGGTTTTCCAGCTGATCCTTCAAAGTAAAGGTGGAACCCTCGTGTACATCAAAATGTACCTGAGGGTATTTTTCCGCAAAACGAAGCAGATAGTCCGACATCATGGAAACTGTGGAAGGTGTCATACCGATGTGAAGTGTGGCTGCCTGACTGGATTTTATGACTTCCCGTTTGGTCAGATCTGAAAGCATCAGAAGATTTCCGCCCTGTTCATAGAGTGTCTTCCCGGCTTCTGTCAGGGTGATCTTTTTGGTTCCCCGTAAGAAAAGCGGAACCTGGAGTTCTTCCTCCAGCATTTTCATCTGATAGCTTAAGGGTGGCTGGGTCATGTGAAGGTCACGGGCTGCACCGCTGATTGTTCCGGCATCCACAATGGCTCGGAAATATTCTAACTGTTTGAGTTCCATAGGGTATCTCTCCATATATAAATTATTATTTTTTGATATAAAAACCATAATTTACATATAGGATAGCCCATGCTATACTGAAAAGCAAGAAAAAAGAAAAAGGAATGAGTAGAAAATGAAGCGAATTGATTTTGAAAACGGAACAGTGACGCGGAATATCTTCGGAGCAGCGCTTCCCATGCTGGTGGCCCAGATTTTAAATCTCCTCTATAACATTGTGGACCGCATCTACATTGCCCGGATTCCGGATGTGGGAACGGCAGCACTTGGAGCCGTAGGTCTCTGCTTTCCGCTGATTGTTGTGATCACTGCCTTTGCCAACCTGTTCGGAAGCGGCGGTGCCCCGCTCTTTTCTATCTACAGAGGAAAAAAGAAAAACAAAGAAGCGGAACAGATCATGGATACCTCTTTTTCCATGGTTTGCGTCAGCGGTCTCATTCTCATGGCCATCGGTCTTCTCTTCGCCCGGCCCCTGCTGGTGCTTTTCGGAGCTTCCAGGGAGGCTCTGGTTTATGCCTGTCCGTATCTGATGATCTATCTCATCGGCACGCTGCCCTCGATGATCGCCGTCGGCATGAATCCTTTCATCAACGCCCAGGGCTATTCTACGGTAGGAATGCTCTCCGTGGGCATCGGCGCCGTGGCAAATCTCCTGCTGGATCCGCTGTTTATCTTTGTGCTGGGCTTTGGTGTCCAGGGTGCAGCCATCGCGACAGTACTCTCCCAGTGCCTTTCCGCCGTGTTTGTCCTGTTTTTCCTTACGAAAAAGTCAGAACTGAAAGTTCATTTTCTTCGAAAAAATGAACTTTCCTCATGCGTACCCTATGCGAAAAATATTGTCAGTCTGGGAACCTCAAGTTTTATCATGCAGCTCACAAACAGCCTGGTGACCATCTGCTGCAACCATGTGCTCTCCAGCACTGGAGGCGACATCTACATCTCTGTCATGACGATCGTCTCCAGCGTGCGCCAGCTGGTGGAAACGCCGATCCATGCGATGAATGAGGGAACCTCTCCGATCTTGAGCTATAATTACGGCGCCCGCCGCCCGGCCCGGGTGCGAAAAGCCACGCTGGTCATGAGTGCGATGGTTCTCGGCTACTCAGCCATCATGTGGAGCATCATCCTTCTGGTGCCTGGTGTGCTGATCCGGATTTTCAGTTCTGATGAAACACTGATCCGTGATGCCGTTCCAGCCCTGAAACAGTATTTTGCGGCTTTCATTTTCATGGATTGTCAGTACATCGGCCAGACTGTTTTTAAATCCCTGAACAAAAAGAAACAGGCGATCTTTTTCTCTCTGCTCCGCAAGGTAGTCATCGTCGTTCCTCTGACCTACTTTATGCCCTACATCCTCCATATGGGAACCGCCGGTGTTTTCCTCGCCGAGCCGGTATCCAATGTCATTGGCGGCAGTCTTTGCTTTGTGACGATGCTGTGTACGATCCTGCCGGAATTAAAACGTTTGGAACCAGCTCAGTGACAGACAGAGGCTCTCTATCTGACATCATCCAGACTTTTCTGGAAGAAATCTTCGATTTCCTCCCAGATCTCTTTCTGAAAGAAATGAAGATCGGCATGATCTGCCCCTTCAATCGCAAGAAGAGTCGCATCACAGCCTGCTTTCTCCAGCTTCTCATAAAGCAGCTCGCTCTGGGCAAAAGGTACGGTATGATCATTTTTTCCGTGAATGATCAGGAAAGGCGGAGCTTCCGGAGTCACAAAGCTCACCGGACAGCATTTCAATGCTTCCCCGGCATGACGCATAACATTCTTTCCAAGGAGAAGTGATTCCGGTGCTGCCGCGCACTGTTCCGCTGAATCATAAGGAAAGCCTCTGAAGTCTGTGGGCGGATACCAAGGGCAGGCTGCCTGTACACTGCTGGAATATTCCAGATTCTCTCCCACATCAAAAGACGGATCCATTGCAAGAGCTGCCATACAAGTCAGATATCCGCCTGCCGATTCTCCCATAACGCCGATTTTTTCCGGATCTATATGAAAACGTCCGGCATGCGCACGAAGATAGCGGATTCCGGCTTTCACATCTTCAAGAGGCCCTGGAAACGGGGTTTCATTGCTGGTCCGGTACTGAAGGGAAGCCACTGTAAAGCCTTTTCTTGCCAGTTCTGAAAGGTATGCCAGATGAGCGGAACGATCCATCTGGAGCCAGGCCCCTCCGCAGATCCAGACGATACATGGATACTTTCTTTCCTTATCCTCCGGATAGATTAAATCCATTTTAAGATCCTGCATCGTGTGTCCGAACCAGCTGTTCCGTTGGGCATACGTAAGTCCTGTGATCACGGTAAATTGTGGGACTTTTACTTTTACCTGAATATTTTTTCTCATGTTGTTCTCCTTTCTCAGTCAGTGCAAAATAAACATCCTCTGGATAATCTTTTTCCCTTCCATCATATCATAATGCAGACAATTCATACAATCTTTCTTATTTTCTCTTGACATTTTTTTCTCTCCGCACTATACTTCATTTTTGAATAATTCAAATTTGAACTGTTTGAGAAAGGAGAAATCTGATCATGAATCCGGAACTGGAATTCGCCCGTAAGACCGCCCTTGCCTACAACGCTCTCTGCCGACCGCTCTGTCAGGAACTGAACCTGCCACAGACGGCTTTCGATATTCTGATGTTTCTTGGCAACAATCCGTCTTATAAAACAGCAAGCGATATCGTAGAGATCCGGCATATCAAAGCCAATCTCGTTTCAGTAAATGTGGACCGGCTGGTCCGGGAAGGTTATCTTATGCGGCAGGAAGTCAAAGGAGACCGGCGCAAAACGGAACTGATCTGCACGGAAAAAGCACAGTCTGTCATCCGTCGAGGACAGAAGCTTCAGCGTACTTTCTTTGATCGCCTTCTTGAGAATATGGACGAACAGACACGAAACGCTTTTTTTGCCGCCATGAAAATCATGGAGAAAAATATAGATATGATATTGGAGGAAACAAAGTAAAATGAGTTTGTTATTAACGGTTTTCGTCACATTTTTTGCAGGCATGGGAGCCGGTCTCGGAACCGGTTTTGCCGGTTTAAGTGCCGCTGCAGTCATAAGTCCCATGCTGATCACATTCCTGCATATGGATCCTTACATGGCGGTAGGTATTGCCCTGTCCTCTGACGTACTCGCAAGTGCCATTTCCGCTTACACCTATCACAAAAATAAGAATCTGGATGTCAAAAACGGCCTGATCATGATGGTAAGTGTTCTGATCTTTACCGCCGTTGGAAGCTATGTTGCCAGCCTGGTTCCTTCCCAGACTATGGGAAGCTTTTCCGTATTCATGACCTTCCTTCTGGGCATTAAATTCATTGTCCGCCCGGTCATGACAACCAAAGAGGCTATGGAAAGTATTTCTCCGAAAAAGCGGGCTGTCCAGTCCGTGATCTGCGGCGTGATGATCGGCTTCATCTGCGGTTTTATCGGGGCCGGCGGCGGCATGATGATGCTCCTGATCCTGACCAGTATCCTGGGCTACGAGCTGAAGACAGCCGTGGGTACCAGTGTGTTCATTATGAGTTTCACTGCCCTGACCGGAGCTGCTTCCCACTTTATGATCGGCGGTATGCCTGACTGGCCTGTATTTTTCCTGTGTGTTATCTTTACCCTGCTCTGGGCGCGTATCGCAGCTGTTTTTGCCAACAAGGCAAAACCGGCAACATTGAACCGTGCTACCGGCGTGGTGCTGGTTATCCTGGGTATCGTCGTCATGGGATTCCAGATGCTGGCTTGATCCCATAAAAATCCGGCGTATATCTGCAAAGATGGATCCTTTGCGGGTATACGTCTTTTTCTTTTCTGCGAAAATCACCTCAGGAGTGTCCATCTCCCTTTGCTTCCGTACTCTGTTTCATATTTTCCCCAAGTCGGATCACCTTTCCCAGTTCCAGACCGGTAATCTCCGCAATTGATCGTGGTGCCTTCGCTTTTGTCTGCCAGTACTTTCTTTATTTTACGATATGTGGCCGTATGAGAACTGATTGCCTTCTCATCCAGTGTAAATTCCGGTGTGTTCTGACACTCCGCTTTCTCCAGCTCTTTCCGGCAAACCTGCTTCCCTTCCCTTTTCAGGCTCTCAAAGTTTTCATCCAGTGCAAACTGATTTTCCAGCTGTTCCGTCAGGACCTCCTCTTTCAGCAGCAGACGGGCTGCGACCTGTGTATTTTCAGAACTGTTGCCGACCCGTAAGAGGTATTCTCCTGGTTCCAGCAGCCAGGCCGCTTTTTCTTCACTGTAGGATGCCATATCACGGACATTCAGGGAAAGCTTTAGCAGTTCTTCTTCTCCTGGCAGAAGTTCTTTCGTTTTTCCATAAGCTGCAAGCTCCTGATAGGGCTTCTCCAGCCCTCCTTCCGGTGCGGAATAATAAAGCTGTACCACTTCCTTACCCGCGTAGGAACCGATATTCTGCACCCGTACGGCTGCATAAATTTCGTCTTTTTCCACATGAACGGATTCTGTTTTCAGAGAAAACTCCGTATAAGAAAGCCCGTATCCAAAACAGAATGCCGGTTTGATACCGAAAGTATCAAAATAGCGGTAGCCCACATAGATACCTTCCCGGTAGTAAGAATCATTCAGATCTCCATTATTGGAGCTGAACTCGCCACTGTACGGATAATCCTCATAAGCCTTTGCCCAGGTAGTGGTCAGTTTTCCGGAGGGGTATGCTTTTCCAAGAATCACATCCGCCACGACATCTCCGGTGATGTTTCCGGCCTGGCTGATCAGAAGGATTGCATGGACACCCGGAATGCTGCACAGTACACTGGTATCAATCACGCCGCCTACATTCAGCAGCACTGCAAAATGCGGGCTTCTGCGATATCCTGCGGTGTAACCGGCTGTTCTTCCGGTTTTTCCGGCTTAATCTCAAAGAGCAGGTCAAAGCCCTCTGCCCTCAGAGACAGCAGCTTCTGTGCATATTCATCCATCACATGGTCGTATCTCTCCTGGAAAACGTCTAACCAGTGCCGGGAAGAGATCTCAACACCCGCATTGGCAAAACCCTGTTCAATATTTACAACTGTACTGCTTTTTGTGTTTTTGGCATTTACGGTCAAATATTTCTCGGATTTTTTGACCGTTTTTGAGGTTTTTGTGATTTTCGGTCAACGGAATACTTTATTTTTCATGACCGTATTTGGAGTTTTGGGATTTTCAGTCAATTGATTGCTCTATTTTGGTTGACTTATTGGACGTTTTACGATATACGGTCAATTCAGGCCTGTACTGGACGGTAAATGGCAATTTAGCGGAATACAAAAGGCAAGGATGAAATCAGCAGATACGCAGACGCACAACAAAGATTTCTGACGCAGCATTTCACATTCTGATGAATTGGATTGGCTGTGTTATTTCGAAGAATTGCTGTAGCTACGATGAGGCTTTTTCAACTGTAGAGTCGGATTTGCAGACAAGTCCCCCCCCTGCTTTCTGCAATTAACGCAGCTGGCGGGACCTGCCTGATTCCCTCAGATCAGAAAAAATACCCCCAGAAACATAATCGCGCTCACCAGATTTCCGGTGCTAACGAGGTGGAATGGTGTGAAGATGAGGAACAAAGGCAGGATATTGAAAATGCAAGCCCAGGCCGGCAGGATGGTGGTTCCGGTCAGAACCGCAGCGAAGGAAGCCGCCAGCATAGAAAAACGCCTTCCATGATGGACGCCATGGGATTCTTCAACGGCGCTCCTTCAAACAACAGAGAAGGTGTTCGTTCATGCGAACATGATTCATTCTTCTGGCAGAAAATCTGCCTGTCTCTGAACAGTTCTATTTTATCACCAAAAACAGGAAAACGCAGGACTTTTCAGGGTCCTGCGCTTTCTTTTTTCAGGTTTTATTTTTCTTCGCTTTTTCTCCAGAGTGCTGTACCCAGAGCTGCCATGCCGGAAAGGGCCAGCAGGAACAGCAGAATTGCTGTATCTGTGGTATCGCCGGTCTTCGGTGCGTTGGCCTGTGTGTTGTTTCCGGAGTTGCTGTCATTTCCATTGGTGGTCTTTGAAGCTTCGGTAGTCTTTGTCGTCTCAGACTCCGTCTCCTTTGTTGTCTCGGTCTCGGAAGAAGTTTCGGTTTCGGTCTCTGTGGGAGCCTCAGTTTCAGCAGGAACTTCCGTCTCCGCAGGTGTTTCACTCTCTACGGGCTTCTCGCTCTCCGCGGGTGCTTCACTCTCTGCCGGCTTCTCGCTCTCCGCAGGTGCTTCACTTTCCGCAGGCTTCTCACTCTCTGCCGGGGCCTCGCTCTCGCCAGGCTTCTCGCTCTCGCCAGGCTTCTCACTCTCGCCAGGCTTCTCACTCTCGCCAGGCTTCTCGCTCTCGCCAGGTTTCTCACTCTCTGCCACAGTCGTCTTCACTGCCATGACAGCCGTATCACTCCGGCCCACCAGGCTTTCTGCGTATACTTTTACGGTATAGTCGGTTTCGCTGTTCAGTCCGTCAAAAACAGTATGTAACCCGGTGTTGTCAAGCGTCCTGAAAGCCAGCTGTTTTCCATCCTTATAAAGAACTACCGTGTAGGAAGCAGGAGCCGGGCAGTTGTCCTTGCCCTGCTGCTGGGTAATGCTGATCTCAAGCTGATCTTTTCCAGCCGTTACTTTCACCTCCGGTTTTTCCGCTACCTGAAGCTGGGCCTTCTTGGAACCGTACTGGTTCTCGCCGGTGATGGTAACGATCTTTGTGATGAGATCCTCTGCCTTTACATGCTCCAGAACTGCGCCGGTCTCTCCGCTGCTCCACTGATAGTTCAGCACAGACCCCTCTGCTGCCCCTTTTAAGGAGGCTTCCATGTCGTAGGTTCCATCCTCCTGCGGAACCAGGGTGATCACTGCCTCTCCGGCAAGCTCAGTCATTCCGGTCAGGGTAAGATACGGAGCCCGTAAGGCGGCATCCGCTTTCTGAAGGTCTTTGAGAGACGGCTCCTCAGAGGTCAGAATATCATTTGCTGCTTTCAGGGCTGCCTGAAATTCTGCCCAGCTTTCAGCATTTCCGTACTGCTCTCCTGTCAGTTTTTCTGCATCCTTCACCAGCTGGTTCAGTGTAATCAGCGCCTGGAAAGTCTCATGCTCTTCCCTGATATCGTCGATGAGACGATGGAACTCATAATCTACGTTGTAAGCTGTTGTAACTGCTTTGTGGTCGATGCGGATTCCGTTTGCTGTCATGGCATCCAGGAAACGATCCAGCTGAGCCTCGGAAAAGTTTGCCATTACCATAAATTCGGTGTTGGAACCATTTCCGCTGTAAGGCTCGGAATTTGCCTCGTAACCCTCCATGCCTGCCAGATAACCCAGACTCTCGTTGAGCTGGCTGTCTGCCACATCCACGGCTTCGATTCCCTGCTCCTCCAGAATCTTTCTCAGGCGCAGTCCCAGGGAAGTATCCTCGCTCAGGTTGTAGAGAAGAACCCTCGGAGCCGTGATGGTCTCATTTTCACCCACAATGGGAATGGAAGTGGAAAGATAATCGACCTCTTCTCCCTCCCACTCGGTATGGGGAAGACGAAGCTTGATGATCAGACGGTCGCCCGGATTCAGGGTCACACCTGCTTTAATCGGAATGGTCAGTTTTCCTCTGGTTACATCACCGGTTCTGGAATTGACCTGGGCAACTCTCTGAACTTTGGAATAATTCTCCCACAGTTCATTGTCTTCAAATTCCTGGTCACTGTAAGCACCGGAAAATTCATAGACGGTTACATCACAGTAGAAATCATTTCCCAGGGTAAAATACTCATCGGAATAATCAATGGCCACTTCCACGCTCTCGGCATTGCTCTTCAACGCGGAAACTTCAAAAGCCGCATAGGGAGTTCCCCAGTCGGGAGACGGCTGAACCTCCACCACATTGGAGCGGACTTCCTCATCTCCGACGATCATAACCAGCTGAAGCTTCGCGCCGGCTGTCAGTTTCCCGCCGCAGTAAAAACTTACATTTCCTCTGTTTGAATAGTAAACACTTCCCGAAGAAATCACCTTATCATTTTCCGTATCCAGAGTCTCTCCGGCGAACTGGTACAGTTTAAAGGATGCCTGTGAAAAAGAGGAATCAAAGTTTGATGCCGCTTTGATATGAGTCATTCCTGCTGTTACCTTTGATGAAGTGATGGAAACTGTGGGTTTTACCTTTTCCGGCTCCGGCTGAATCTCTTTGCTGTTGGAAAGTACGCTGGTCTCATCGGAAAGAATCAGCTCTGCAATGATTTTTTTACCCACAGTCAGTTTTCCTTTTCCAAAAGTAACTCTCTGGCTGTTTTCTGCCGGAGAAACAGATCCTGAATAGATTTCTTCCGCCTGCGTGCGGTCGAAGGTGTCGCCCTCGTAAGTATAAAGCTTCAGGATTCCGGTAAAGCTTTCGTCAAAATCAACGGCTGCCCAGAGGTCGGTTCGGTCTGCACGGATCGTGTCCGTAACGATCTCCACTTTTGCTTCTTTTAGAACAGGGTTATTTTCCGTGATGGAAACGGAATCGCTGTATTTATAAAAGACGCGGTCATTATCTACATCATATTTGTAAAGATAAGCCTGAACGGTATTTCCTGCTTTCAAACCGGTGTTTACTGCAAACGTATAGGTTCCTGCCCCGGTAAAAGTCTTACTTCCCAGCCTGGTACGGCTGTCTCCGTCTCCATCCGTAACCGCATTTCCTGTGGACAGGATCAAAAGACCGCCATTATACGTTTCGCAGCCGGTCACAACTACGGAGACTTCTTTGGTCTCTGTGTTGATTTCGGTATTCAGGATCGTCACGCTCTCTGCTGCCAGCGGAGCCAGAACTGTGATATCCTCGCCGTAAAAACTGGAATCACCGTTGTTGTATACAAGCATCAGACGCAGTTTCTCTCCTGCTTTCAGATCACTGATCCCAGTAAAATGAAGAGTTCCCGTTTTCTGTCCGAAAAGCTTATTTCCAACATAAGAGTTGGCATTCACATTGCCGTTTTCATCTACCCGGCAAAACGCCGCGATATTGATGTCTTTGATGGAATCGTCCTTCGCTTTTACTGTGAAGGTAAGCTCCGTCGTCTCCTCCGTCACCGGTCCATCGTCCAGAGTAACCGTAAAATCGGGAATCGCTTTGACAACGGCAGGCTCAGTCTGCGCGATCACCGTTCCGTTGTGAAGAAGGAAAGCAACAACTTTTTCTCCTCCCGCAAACGAAACCTTAGAGTCAAGAACCATATTTCCCTTAGAAACACCAAAGCTGGAGTTTACCAGAACACCTTCCTGAGTGATCAGGGAAGTCGCAGCTGCGTCATACTTCTTAACCAGAAGCACGCCGTTTTCGGGAATTTTTCCGCTTATCGTCAGTGCCACACTGGAGTCTGTATCCCGGATCTCTCCATCAAAGGAAACCTTCGGCGCTCCGATAACCGGCACGGAATCATCCGGCTTGTTAAAGCTGGCCTCGTAATCATTTCCTTTTGGAAGATAAATATCCGGATTCTGGTCCCAGTAAGCCACAGCGCGCACGCGATAGCCTGCCTTCAGCGGTGTATCCGGGAAAGAAACCTCCAGACCGGAAACAGCCTCCGTAAAGGACTGGATCCGAAGAAGAGAAATCTGGCTGCTGCTCTCGAAATCAAAGGTATCGCCCTCGGGGTACTGGGCTACACTGACATTGATCTCTGTCTTTCCCTCTCTGGCCGCCTGGAAAAGGCGCTCGTCGCCAGTCAGAGAAATGTGAAGAGAGGTCGCGCCCTCCTCCAGCTCTTCTTCATCGATGGAAGCATCCGGATAACCGTAATCCTTGAAACCCTCGCCGTTTTCATCCACAACCTCCAGAGACTGGGAAAGGGAAGAACGGTAGTAATCCTCGCCCACAGGCACATTCAGGCAGGCGATGATATTGTAGCCTACCGGAAGGGGCAGCTGGGATTCCGCAAAGGAAAGGGTTCCTTCAAAGCCATTTGTTACCCAGCCGGACCAGAGAACTTTATTAAAATTGGAATCCGGATCAAAGCCTGTATTTCCTGCATAGCCGCAGATTTTCAGCCAGCATTTATCCACGGAATCATCCAGTTTTACGCGGACGTCCACGGAAGTTTCCTGCTGTGTGAACTTCTCCGTACGCGTTTCTCCGTTTTTCATCAGGGTTACGCTGGTATTTTTCAGAATCTCCTCCGGCGTTTTCTCCTGACCGGGATCGGGCTCTGTCTGCTCTTTTGCAACAAGGATGGGGGATGATACATAATCCACAATACTGCCTCCTGCATCTCTCACAACCACCAGCAGCTGTTTTCCCGGCGTGGGAGCTCCAGTAAGAGAGAGCACATTTTCTCCCGTATGAAGCCAGCTAAGAACGGAAAAATGCAGGCTTGTATAGTCGTTGAGTTTGCCTGCATCATAAGTATCTCCCGCATCCAGCTGAACGACACGAAGAATTCCGGAGGACGGTACTCCGGAAAGATTTACCGTAAGAGAGGTAGTCTGGGAAGTCACCTCGCCGTTCTGAACGGTGATCTCCACGGGATCGCCTGCCTGAACAGCAGAAGCATTTTCCCGGGCAGAAAATACATCCGCCTGGGCTTCAATTTCCTGAGTGGACTCTGTCTCTTTCTCAATTTCCTGTGAAGCAGTCTCAGTCTGAACTTCCGTCTCTGTCACGGTCTCAGAATCTGTCTCTGTCATAGCCTGTGTCTCAGTTTCCATTTCATTCACTGTCTCAGCCTGAGACTCTGTTTCTTCCCGGGTTTCTGTCTCAGTCTCTTTAACCGAGACTGTTGTTTCGGTTTCTCCCTGCATTTCTGTCGATAATTCCGTTTCCAGACTGCTCAGATCTGCGGAAAATACCGGCATTGCCAGTGAAGAAAATACGAGATTGGCTGCAACTGCCATACTCAATAATCTTGCTGTGTACCTTCTCTTTTTCATAGTGTCCTTTCCTGCGCTATTTGCCTGCTTACGCCTACATGTTCCTTTATGCCTGTTGATAATTAGTATCAACTAACCCTCATCTCAGAAAATCCGCAGGCCTTCTCCCGTATTCCCCTTTGGAAGCTTCCTGCGGTTTTCCTTGCCTAATATTTTCTGATTTTTCCTGTCATTACCAGGAAACGGACATGTCGCCTACCGGCGACATCACCATATATAAGAGCTGCCGACCTCATTCGTAATCCGGTCTATCGCCCGTCCGATATCCATGAATTCGCTCATGCGAGCATGGCTCATTCATGGCTGCCGTCCGGGACTTTCATAGTAAATATTATTGGTTAGTTCACACTAATTTGCATACAGTCAGACTTTAGCATACCTTTTTTGCTCTGTCAACTATGTCAGTGAACATTTTACCGCAGATGTCTTTTCATGCAGTGATCAGGGACAGCAGATAAAATCCGCTTCCACTCTTTTCACGGACTTCCGCAGATGGAGCTTCGATAATCTCGATTTCTACGGTATGAAATCCCGGAGCGCTGTGATGGAGCACGGGGACCAGATAGAGGCAATCGCCCCAGTTTTCCTTGAAATTGGCATCCAGGACTGTGGCATGAGTCAGGTCGCCGTCCACGATAGCCCGGGCTACCGGCGCCGGGCGGCGGATCCAGAAGCCTTGCCCCTTCGGAAAGTTCCAGTGCTTCCAGCGTCAGCTAAACACGGGTCTTTCCGGGTCCCGGTCATCGATCCGGCCGCAGTAATTCAGTTTTTTATCAGTGACCCTCACATGACTAAAGTCATGTGCTTCCAGACGCTTTAGGCGTCAGACTAAATATCGGCGGATACGCCTGTAACTT
>OLPN01000166.1_pt1 | contig 67695 bp, 65 predicted proteins | sample 1672601 | NCBI WGS metagenome assembly OLPN01 (sample SAMEA3136704, study PRJEB25190) | human gut metagenome | reverse complement strand
CAGAGCTTGGAGAAGCAGTCAACAACATGATGAAGAAAGCATTTGCAAGTATCGTTGATGTGAACTTCACAGCGATGATGGAAGGACTTCTTGATATGGTAGAAGAAGGAAAAGTCCATTGGAAATCCGTCATTGAAAACTTCTATCCAGACTTTGAGATCGCCGTTCAAAATGCTGAGAAAGAATTAGAGAAAGTCAAGATCGAAGACGAAGTAACAGACGTTGTCTGTGATGAATGTGGAAGAAACATGGTTGTCAAATACGGACCATACGGAAAATTCCTTGCATGCCCTGGATTCCCAGAATGCAGAAATACGAAACCACATTTCGAGAAAGTCGGAATTCCATGTCCAATGTGTGGCGGAGAAGTCGTCTTAAAGAAAACGAAAAAAGGAAGAAAATATTACGGATGCGAAAACAATCCGGAATGCGAATTTATGTCATGGCAGAAACCATCCACAGTCAAATGTGAGAAATGCGGAAGCTATATGATCGAAAAAGGAAAGAAGCTTGTATGTTCCAATAAAGAATGTGGATTCGTATGCAGCATGCCAGAAGAAGCAAAAGAGAAAGAAACTTCCGGGGAGTCAGTTTCAGAATAAGGAGATAAAATATAGATGAGTAGTATACAGTTACTAGATAAAACAAGAAAGATCAACAAATTACTTCATAACAATAATTCACAGAAAGTTGTATTTAACGACATCTGTAAAGTCTTAACAGAAGTTATGAATTCCAATGTCCTTGTGATCAGCAAAAAAGGAAAGATCCTAGGAAAAAATGAAGCAGACCACATCGAAGTCCTTCATCAGCTGATCTCAGGAAATGTCAAAGATTATGTTGATTTTTCATTAAATGAAAGACTATTAACGATCCTTTCCACAAATGAAAACGTCAGCCTTTCCACTTTAGGATTTGAGTCAGATATTGACGATTATTATGCGATCATCGCACCAATCGATATCGCAGGGGAAAGATTCGGAACATTATTTATGTACCGCCAGAGGGAAAATTATTCCATTGATGATATTATTTTAGCAGAGTATGGAACAACCGTTGTCGGACTTGAAATGTTAAGATCCGTAAGCGAAGAAGTGGAACAGGAGCGAAGAAAGAAAGGAATCGTAGATTCCGCAATCAGTACTTTATCCTTCACAGAACACAAAGCAGTGCTTCATATTTTAGAAGAATTAGAAGGAAATGAAGGAGTCTTAGTTGCAAGCAAGATTGCAGACAGATTCGGGATCACGAGATCCGTTGTCGTAAACGCATTAAGAAAACTAGAGAGTGCCGGAGTTGTCGAGACAAGATCTTCCGGTATGAAAGGAACCTATATTAAGGTAGTGAATGACTTTATATTTGACGAGATCACAAAGCTTGATTAATTCTTTTATAATTAATGAAAAAGTTCTTGCAAAGAAGGACAAGGTCTGATATACTGTCATAGGTAAAAATAAACACGCTATTGGAATTCTGATAAGTGCCCAAGTGGTTTGTCAGAACGATGAAAATAGCGGAAGCAAAAACTAAAGGAGATTTAAAATGAGCGTTATTTCAATGAAACAGTTACTTGAAGCAGGTGTACATTTCGGACATCAGACAAGAAGATGGAACCCTAAAATGGCACCATACATCTACACAGAGCGTAATGGTATCCATATCATCGACTTACAGAAATCTGTAGGAATGGTTGACGATGCTTACAATGCAGTAAAAGAATGTGTAGCACAGGGTGGAAAGATTCTGTTCGTAGGAACAAAGAAACAGGCTCAGGATTCTATTCAGGCTGAAGCAGAACGTTGTGGAATGTTCTACGTAAACCAGAGATGGTTAGGTGGAATGATGACTAACTTCAAAACAATCGAATCTAGAATCGCTAGACTGAAAAAGATCAAAGAGATGGAAGAAGACGGAACATTTGACGTACTTCCAAAGAAAGAAGTTATCGAACTTAACAAAGAAAAAGACAAATTACAGAAAAACTTAGGTGGAATCGAAGAAATGGGTGGACTTCCAGACATGATCTTCGTTGTAGACCCTAAGAAAGAAAGCATCTGTGTACAGGAAGCACATACTTTAGGAATTCCTCTTGTTGGAATCGCAGATACAAACAGCGATCCTGAAGAATTAGATTATATCATCCCAGGAAACGATGATGCGATCCGTGCAGTAAAACTGATCACATCTGCTATGGCTGATGCAGTTATCGAAGCAAACCAGGGAATCGATGCAGACTCTGAAGAAGTTGCAGAAGACGCTGAATAATTTATTCACACTTTCAATTTAGGAGGAAAAAGAATCATGGCTATCACAGCAGCAATGGTAAAAGAATTAAGAGAAATGACTGGTGCCGGAATGATGGATTGTAAGAAAGCTCTTACAAACACAGACGGAGACATGGACGCAGCAGTTGAATTTTTAAGAGAAAACGGTCTTGCAAAAGCAGCAAAGAAAGCTGGACGTATCGCAGCTGAAGGACTTGTTGCAGTAGCAGTATCTGAAGATGCAAAAGAGGCAGCAATCGTTGAAGTTAACTCTGAAACAGACTTCGTAGCTAAGAATGATACATTCAGAACATATGTAGCAGAAGTAGCTGATCAGGCTCTTACAACAAAAGCAGCTGATATCGAAGGATTCTTAGCAGAAGAATCTAAAGCAGAAGCTGGAAAAACTGTAAAAGAAGCATTAGATGGTAAGATCGCCGTTATCGGAGAAAACTTAAACATCCGTAGATTCGCTAAAGTATCTGCAGCAGACGGATTTGTTGCATCTTACATCCACGCTGGTGGAAAAATCGGTGTATTAGTAGAAGTTGCTACAGACGTAGTTAACGACGAGATCAAAGAGATGGCTAAAAACGTAGCAATGCAGGTTGCAGCTATTTCTCCAAAATACACAAGCAGAGATGAAGTTTCTAAAGATTACATCGAGCATGAAACAGAAATCTTAAAAGTTCAGGCTATGAACGAAAACCCAGACAAACCAGAAAACATCATCGAAAAGATGATCGTTGGACGTCTGAACAAAGAATTAAAAGAAGTATGTCTGTTAGATCAGGCTTATGTTAAAGCTGAAGACGGAAAACAGGCAGTTGGAAAATACGTAGAACAGGTTGCGAAAGCAAACGGAGCTAATGTTACAATCAAAGGATTCGTTCGTTTTGAAACTGGTGAAGGTATTGAAAAGAAAGAAGAAGACTTCGCGGCTGAGGTTGCTGCTCAGTTGAAATAATTGATTGATTCTTTGTTAGAGTTAATTTGATATTTTTTTAGTGAGTATTAAAGGGCATATATCCTTGTATTTAGGGTGTATGTCCTTTTATGTTATGTTAATAAATACAATTACTTATTGACAAAATGATAATTTTATAATTAAATAATTGACAAAATGATAATTTTTATGTAAAATATAAAGTGTAGTAGAAAAGAAGATGCTACATAAGGAGGAATAATGAAGGTGAGAACAACAACGCAAAGAATGAAGGAATTGATTTCCAAAAAAGGAATATCTCAAAAGCAACTTGCAAAAATTTCAGGACTGACAGAATCTACGATATCGCATTATGTTCGTGGCGAAAGGATACCAAGAGGTGTGAATTTAATAAAAATTGCTAAGGCATTAGATACGACAACAGATTATTTGTTGGGGAATGAAGAAAATGAGGATTTTGACTATGTTAAATCATTAATAGCAAGAAATTCATCGCGGATGACAAATGATGAGAAAACAACTTTAGTTAAACTTTTATTTGAAGACGACTAGGAGAATATATGAGATTAAGCAATGAAAAATATGAAGAAATTAAAAATACAGTGATTGATACTTTTGAACAATATAATGTTAAGTGTATTCCTATTTCTGGATTTGAAATAGCAACGAAAATGGGACTTAAAATAATTCCATATTCGTCACTAAATGAAAAGCAAAGAGAAATGTCAATGAAGTATAGTTCTGATGGATATTCTATTGAAACTCAAAATGAATGGAGAATTTACTATAATGATAGTTGCAAATGTTATGGAAGAATAAATCAAACAATTATGCATGAAGTAGGACATTTTGTATTAGGACATATTGATGGGGGAGAAGAGGAAGAATCAGAAGCAAAATTTTTTGCTAAATATGCACTTGCACCTCCGCCATTGATACATAATATTTGTAAAGATATAGAACCTGACACAATTAAAAAAACTTTTAATATTAGGTATCAGGCAGCATATCTAGCATACCAATATTATAGAAATTGGCTACAGTTTGGAAATAGAAATTACACAAATTACGAAGAAAAAATGCTTTCATTGTTTAACTTTAACATTGCTTAAGAAATAGAAGTGTTATACTTTTATAATAAAAAACCAAGCAAATAGATGCTTGGCTATTAGTTGAAAGATATCTCACAATCAACCAATATATAATTTGATTAGCACTTAAATTATAACATTGTGAGATTCTTTCTTCAAGTATAAATTGAAGAAAGGAGTTGATAATATGTATATTTTTCGAGCATGGATTACCACAAAAGATGGTATGAAGATTTATGCAAAAGATTATGGAAAACGTGCATTTCGAATCTGGGTAGGTCCAGGACGTGAGCCAGCAAAAAAGAAAAAATGATGATGAATAATAGAGACAATATTGATTAAAAAAGGAAAGTAGGCGATATTATATGGCAAAGACAAAAACAAGTATTAGAGGAAAACAGAATAAAAAAATTGTAACTGTAAAATCTTATAAAAGAAGTGATGGAACACAAGTGCATGCTCATCGTAGATCTACACCAAATTAATGGTAAATTTATATAATCAAAACGGACCAGAGATGTTTATTTCTGGTCCGTTATTAGATAATTTTAAAAAGGAGAAAAATAATTATGGAGAATAGTATTATTAGAGATTGTTTAAAGATAATTATTAATTGTTCAGCATTTTTATCTTCATTAAAAAAGAAAAATAAAGCAATGTATTTTCTTACGGAAGTGATTTATATATTTATAATATCAATATTGCCGGTATTTATGATATCTATTTTATTGGGAATAATCAATGTTGATAAACAGGCAAACACTGCAGAAATTTTTAACCATTTAATGTTGATAATTGGAGCAAGTATGCTAAGCTTTATGATTTTTAACTTTAAAAATGAGAAAAAAATAGAAAATTATATTTTAATAGCTGCTTTATACTTGGATGAATATATAATGGACAATGGTATCAAAAAAGATATATTAAAAGCTTTACGTGAATTGATTATAATTTACTTTATATGGTATTTCTTTTATCATCAAATGTTAGCAATATTAAAAGCTATGCATAGTGTTTCTATTAATGGACAAATTATTGTAATTATGCTAGCTTTTCTGATAACATATATAATATATAGTTATGTAAGGATAGATAAAGCTGTAGTATATAGAAAAAAGCAAACATTTAATATGTGGTTTACAATTATATGGATTATATTTGTAATTATAAGGATCAATAAATATTGCACTGATAATATAACGGAAACAGGATTAATTGATATGTGTTTATTAATTATTAGCTCAATTTTTACGATACCAACTATTAAAGAATGGTTGAAAGATATGCCATCAAAAATTATTGAACCATATAGAAAAAGAGTTTATAAAAGAAAAAATAGATGCATTAATTCTTGGATTGAAAGAACAAAAAAGTTGTTAAAATGGTTGAATAACTCAAAAAATTATTGGATTAATGGTAAAGAAAGAATTATTGATTTATGGAAAACAGGAGAAAAAAAGAGAGTGATTAAATTTTTTGCTTTAATAGGTATAGCTGGAATTTTTTGCATAATAGTTATGTTTAAATCTAATGATATGAGTAATCTATTAGAAAAATATTTTTATAGTTTAAATAAAAATATACAATACGCTATTGGGGGTATAATTTTTCTTGGAATTACAGGACTTGTAATAAGAGAAAGATATAGAAGTTTAAACAAAGAAAATAAAAGACAATTAATAAAAAGGTGGTTGGGATTAATAATTATAATTGCTGGTATGGTAATATACAAGATAGTATTTATGTTGTAATTGACATAAGAAAATATAGTATTTAAAATAAAATTTAAGAAAAACATTGTATATAAAATAAATTAAAAGGGGATAAAAATGGATTATTCAAAGTCACATGAATTAATGTTAGGTTTATCAACAGCATTTGTTGATGGATCAAATAATTCAAATTTAGCATACAGACCAGAATTTGTATACAACGATTGTAAACAAGGAAAGAAAGTTCTTGTTTCTTTGGAACAAGAATTAAGACGATGTGATGAATTCTTTATCAGTGTAGCATTTATCACTGATAGTGGATTTGAATCTCTATCTATGATTTTAAAAGAATTAGAGCAAAAAGGAGTTCCAGGGAAAATTCTCACAACAGATTATTTAACATTTAGTCAGCCAAAAGCATTAGATCGATTAGCTAAATTGAAAAATATTGAATTAAAAATGTTTAGAACTAGTTCTGAAGTTGGAGGATTTCACACAAAAGGATATATATTTCGAGAAGATGAATTATATCGAATTATCGTAGGAAGTTCCAATATGACATCCAGTGCAATTACAAAAAATAGAGAATGGAACACAAAGATTGTTTCTACAGAACAAGGCGAAGTTGCACAAGAAATCCTCAATGAATTCAAAAAACTATGGATGTCACCAAATAGTCAATATTATGAAGAATTCATTGATGATTATAAAGAGCGATATTTACAAAATCAAATCATCAAAAAGCAACAAAGACAAGCAGCAAAAGAACAAATTGTTGATTTTGAAAGTTATAAATTAAAACCGAATAAGATGCAGTTAGCTTTTATTAATAATCTTATGAAGATGAGATCAGAAGGAATAGAAAAGGCTTTGTTATTATCCAGTACAGGAACTGGAAAGACTTATGCATCAGCATTTGCTGTTCGAGAGTTAGGATATCAGAAGGTTTTATTCTTAGTACATAGAAATCAAATTGCAGAACAGGCATTAAAATCATACCAAAAAGTTTTTGGACCGTCTGTTAAGATGGGATTAGTTACTGGTAAATCTCATGATTATGATGCAGATTTTATTTTTGCGACAGTACAGACATTGTCAAAAACTGACAATTTAGAAAGATTTGCAAGAGATCATTTTGAATGTTGCATCTATGATGAAGCTCATCATACCTCAGCAGATAGCTATAAAAAGGTTATGGATTACTTTACTCCACAATTTACACTGGGAATGACAGCAACACCTGATAAAAGAGATGATCATATAGAAGGTCGTAATATTTATGAGATCTTTGATCACAACATTGCATACGAGATTCGATTGCAAAAAGCAATGGAAGAAGATTTATTATGTCCATTTCATTATTTTGGAATTACTGATTTAGAAATTGTTGATGATACAATGGTCAATGGAAACAAATCGACAAAAGAAGAAAAGCTACAAAATTTTAGATTTTTGACCTCGGATAAACGTGTAAAATATGTGATGGAACAGGCAGAATATTATGGTTATAGTGGTAATCGAGTAAAAGGTTTGATTTTTTGCAGCAGAATTGAAGAAGCAAATGAATTATCAAAGAAGTTCAATGAACATGGTTGGCGTACATTAGCATTAAGCGGCGCAGATTCAGAAGAAGTTCGAAGAGATGCAATTGAACGTTTGGTTAATGATGATATTAATGAGTTAGATTATATTTTATCTGTAGATATTTTCAGTGAAGGTGTTGATGTACCAGAGATTAATCAAGTAATTATGCTAAGACCAACTCAATCACCAATTGTATTTATCCAACAATTAGGGAGAGGACTGCGAAAAGCAGAAGATAAAGAATATGTGGTGATACTTGACTTTATTGGAAATTATAAGAATAATTTTATGATACCGATTGCTTTATCCGGGGATCGTAGTTATAACAAGGATAATGTAAGAAAATATGTAGTCAGTGGAAATAGTCTAATTCCGGGAGCATCTACAATTCATTTTGATGAAATATCTAAAGAACGAATATTTAATGCAGTTGATAAGATGAAAGGTATGAAGGCATTTATAAAGGAAAGTTATATTTCTTTGAAGAATAGATTAGGTAGAATTCCAAGATTAATTGACTTTTATGAAAATGAAGAGATTGACCCTTTGATTATTATTCGAGAATATAAGACGTATTATGCAATGTTGAAATCTTTAGAGAAGGATCAAAAAATAGAAGAAGTTTCAGATGAAGAATTGTTGATATTGGAATACTTATCAAAGACGGTTTTAAGTGGAGTACGCCCACAGGAATTAGAATTGTTAAAACTGATGTTGCACCATGATGAGATTTCTATAGAAAAGTTTCAGGAAGATGTTTCAACAAAATTTGGATATCTTTTGAATATGGATGGTATTCAGAGTACTCTTAATGTTTTAGGAGGTCATTTTGTTAGTAACGATGCGGAATATCAAAAATATATACAGATGGATATTTTAAAGCCTAGTGAAAATAGAAGTATACAGCGCGCAGAAGGTTTTGCAAAAAAATTAAATGAAAAGGAATTCCATAAGGAATTAAAAGATATTATTTCTGTAGGTTTACAACGATATAAAGATAAATATATTCAGAACAACAATCAAGATGTCCCATTTGTTTTATATGAGAAGTATTCAAGAAGAGATGTTAGTTTTCTGATGGATTGTGGCAAAGATTTATCTTCTACGATGTATGGAATGAAAAAGATTAATGATGATGTTTTTATTTTTGTTACATATCATAAAGAAAAAACAGAAGACGATGGTAAAGAATATATCGATGGAAAACCTGATTATGCGGATGTGTTTGAAGACAATCAAATATTCTGTTGGGATACTCAGATTGGAAGAGGTATTGATAGTTCTTATACGCAAGATGTGATGAAAGCTTATAGAAAACATTTGATGGTTAAGAAAAGCGATGCAGAAACGACATTTTATTATATGGGACAGTTCGATATTGTAGAAGTTAAGCCTGCAAAAAAATTAGATAATAAAGGAAAAGAACGAGATATTGCGAAGTTTAGAGTAAAAATCAGACATGCAGTTCGAGATGATTTATTGCAGTATTTAGAGAGTAATGTAGATTAGATTACGAGTACAAAATGAAAAGGAAGAATGATATGAAGACAATAAAGGTAGTGGCAGCAGTTATAAGAGATAGAGATAAGATATTTGCGACACAGAGAGGATATGGAGAATTCAAAGGTGGATGGGAATTCCCCGGTGGAAAAATTGAAGAAGGAGAAACTCCACAGGAAGCTTTGAAGAGAGAGATTATGGAGGAATTGGATACAGAGATTGAAGTTGGAGAATTGATTGATACGATAGAGTATGATTATCCGGATTTTCATTTGTCTATGGGGTGTTATTGGTGTTCTGTAATTCGTGGAGATTTAGTATTGAAAGAGCATGAGGCGGCTCGATGGTTGGGGAAGGATGAATTAATGGATGTTAAGTGGTTGCCGGCGGATGTTGGGTTGATTGATAAAATTAAGTAAAAATTTCCTTGAAAATATAGTTTGTGTTGTATATAATTTTAAAAGGCGAACGTATGTTTCTACACAGAAGAGAAAAATTAAAGAAGTAGATTGCATTAAATGAAAAAAATATTTAGAGTACTAGTAATATTAACGTTATGCATATTTGGTATAGCTTATAAGAAAAAAATGTGTGTAGCAATTTTAAAATGCTATAATAATTTGAAAGATAATATGGGAATGGCTTTTACAAATATCTTTTTAATTTGTATCGCTATATTTTGTTTAATTGTAGTATTTTGGTATATTGAAAGACTTATTCATAAAAAGAAAGATTATATTAGAGGAGGTTTTCTCGAAGAACATCAAAGAATTAATATTATTTTGGCAGTAGATTTAATTACAATTATTGTACTTGCTGCAGGTGTAATATTGAGAAGTATTGTTAAAGGTGTTATAGAATCTTTGGAATGGTTAACATCTATAGTATCTAATATGGATGTAGTAGTGATAGTGGCTCTTATAACAGGAACAGTATCTATTGTAAGTGTTATTATTAGTTCGATTGTATCAAAAATTATAGATTATAGAAAAAATCGCCAAGAATATTTAGCAAAAAAACGTGAAGAACCATATGGTGAATTTGTTGAAATGATTTATAAACTTCAGAAAAATGTTGAAGAAAATAATTCATATACACAGGAAATGATGCTGAAAGATTTATCATCATTTTCAAAACAAATAACTCTTTGGGGATCATCAAAAGTTGTAAATTTATGGGTGAAATTTAGAGAACAGGGAAAGGTTCAAGAAATGGGAAATTTATTTTTATTAATGATATAAGAAATTATATAAATAAATAATTTTAAAATCATAAAAAATGTTAGAATCAAGAATGACAAAATTTAGTGTTAATAATTATAAGTAATATAAGCAAATTCATGAACTTAACATATTTAGAGAATTAGTTATGAAAGTAAATTAATTAAAAAATATTGTAGAGTATGAAGAGTTCTTTACATGGTAGGAGTGAAGGAAATATGGCGTCAAAAAAGAAAACAGTAAAAAAGGAAAATAATTTTCAAGTAAAGACTAATATGACAATCAAAGAGTTACATGAATCTAGAAATGGTGGACAAATTGCGTTAAAAGGATATTCTTATCAGTTTTTATATTCTTGTTATTTAATGTTAACTGCTACAGAAGAAAATATTTCATTTAACTTAGAAGGAATAGAGGATATTGATCATATTATAAGTCAAATAGATGGAAATAGTATAACACATATTCAATTGAAATATTCTACAGTTAAGCAAGATGCAAGCTTTATGTCAAGTGTAATGAAAAACTTTTTAGAAACATATTTAATCGATAGAAATAGAAAATTTAAATTAGTATATGATTTTTCTATTGCAAAAGGAAATTTGAGTAAATTATTAAAGGATGAGTTAGATGATAAATCAAAAGAATATTGGAAAGAAACAATTAAAAAGATAAGGAAAGAAACTCCAGATTGGAATTGGGATAACTTTAATTTTGATGATTTTATTTCAAAAATTACCTATCAGAATATTAAAAAGAGTTCTCTTGAGGACAAGCTTGAATGTTCACTGATTGAAAATTATGATATCTCTGTTAATAATATAAAATTGTTTGTTAATAGTATAAAAATGTTTTGCTTTGATAAAATGGAAAATAGGAGTTTAGTTTTATTAAAGGATATACAAAATTGTATAGAGAAAGTTAAATTTGATATAAGTAAGGGTGTGCAGAATCCAGCACATAGCTGGATAAAAAAACTAGATTTTTCTATATCTTCTAAACAGGAAGAAGATTATTATGAAGGGAAAAAAGCAACACCATTAGATATTGCCAATGGATTACCAATAGTTAGAACAGATATTGAAAATGAGATATTAGAATCTGTTAATAAATATATGGTTACGATAATTAAATCATCAAGTGGACAAGGGAAAACTACATTAGCTTTAAAAACGCAATACGTTTTGCAAAAGGAATATACTCCATATCAAATAACATGTTGTAATGATAGTTGTGAACTTGGTGCTATTGTAGAATATTTTTATTCTAGAACAAGACTAGGGGAGAAACCATTAATTTTATTAGATAATTTAGATAGTCATATTAGTGAATGGAATCATCTGATACAATTAATGCAGACAGACGTCAAATATAATTATAAAATAATATTAACTTCGAGAGAAAGTGATTGGTACAATTATAGCGGTGACATAAGTGATATACGATCTGTTAATATTATAAAACCTATTCTTACAAAGGAAGAAGCTATTAAAATTTACAATAAATTTAAACAGGTCGGACACATACATCCTAATATATTAAGTTGGAAAAGTGCATGGGAAAAAATTGCTGATAAAAAATTGTTGATAGAGTATGTTTATCTATTGACACATGGTGAAATGATAGAGGATCGTATTTCTGCGCAAATGAAGGAAATAGGGAAAACTAAAGAAAGTGGAATTAAATTTGAAATTTTAAGAAAAGTTTGTTTTGCAGATATATGTGGAATTAGGATTTCCATGAGAAAATTATTGCTTAATTTATCAAAAGATATGGGTTATGATTTATCGGAGATTTTAAAAAGCATGTCAGATGAATTTTTGGTTCAGATTAGTGAAGATAATAAATATATAGTAGGATTGCATCCAGTACGTTCATATCATATAGTAAATTATTTACATGAATATTATCCAATAGAAGAAACTGCGTATAGTGTTACAAATCTGGCAAGAAAACAAGATTATTCTATCCTTTTTTCGCATTTTCCAGAATTTAAATTTGATGACAAAGAAGAGTTTTATTCAAAAGTTGTAAATAAGCATTGGAATCTTGGAGATTTAAAAGGCTTTGTTTATGCAATACGAGGAACATTTTCAGGAAGTGTTTTAAAATATTTCAATGAAAATAAAAATTTATTTGATGATGCTCATAAACATAATGGGTTAGAAATATTGGCTACAGATATTTGTCCGTTTTCTAAATTTAAAGAGATAGAAGAAGATATAGAAACTTTGAGAGATATTAGTAATATATTTCCAGATAATGAAAATATTCAATATTTACTAGATTTAGAAAATAGAATACCAAAAATAAATATTATAGAAACAGATATATATATTTTATGTCAGAAATTATATGATAAATTAAAAAAACAAGATATAAAAGATATATTAGATATTGATTCATACTCTATAATAGCAGATTGGCTCTATAATATGGATAATTCAATGAATTTAGCATTAAATATTAATATAGGTGATTTGTGGGAACGTGCAGAAGAGAGCAAATTGGAAAGTATTTCTTTGATAATGTATTTGTGCTTTTGTGGGAATAGAAATTTATATGAAAATTTTGTTAATAAAAATCTAAGCATTATATTAAATTATCTCAAGTGTAAAACATTTTCTTATACTCTATATGTAAATAAGGGTGAAAATGCAATATATGTTAAATATATATTGAAGCAAAGCGAGATAAAAAAGGGAAATGATGAAAGTGTGTCAAGGTTAAAGAATATTTGTAGGATGTTACCAATTTATGAAAAATATTATTCAGATGCAATAACACCAAAACTAGAAATTTTGGAAGGATATAAAATACCGGATGATGCACATAAGGAGATGCCAAGAAAAAATTTAATAATAATGTTTCACCAAGAATTTAATTCTTTATGGATAAAAACAATACAGAGTAATTATGAATTTGATTCAATAGCAGAATGGATTGAATACTGGTTTAATGTTAGAAAATGCATATGTGAGAATATGGTTAAATTAAATATGTTTATGTATCAAATTTTAGGTAAAAAACAGGCAAAGAAAATGGCTATAGCAGTGGATAGAAAAAGAGAAGAATACCAAAATCTATTATGTGGAATATTATCTTATCCTAAAGAATATAGACCGTTTGGAGAAGTAATAGAAATTCCTAAAAAGTTTAAGAAAATACAACAAGATTATTTTACAAGTATAAAAAATTTTTTAGAGCAAGTAATAGGATTGTTAAAAAAGGAAGAAAAGAATACACGATTAGCATTGTTTAACTTAAAGAAAGCCAAAGCTTCTTTGGGTTTAATGCATGTATTTTTTCAAAATCTATCATTAGAAGGAGAAGATTTTAAAGAGCATCTAAAATTATGTGAGAATGAAATAAAAATAATTGAAGAATCGTATATGTGTTGTAAGTATTATTTGGAACATAATGGCGATAGATATTTTAATAAGTTTCAAGTAAAGAATTGGTATTTATCTAAATGTAAAAGAGAAATTGAAAAGGTTAATTTAGATTTTATTGATATGAAGGAAAAATATAATGCAATTTTTCCTATTAAGGCTTACGAAGAAGAAATATATAAAGAATATCCAATAATTTTTAAGAATTTTGATGTGACAAATGCCGAGGTAATGCAAGAATTTATTATAGATGCAATATCTTTTGCGGATAGTACATTTGACTATTTGATAGTATCTATATGTGATGAGAAAAATTATATTTTTCCAGGAGCTATTAAATTCTCTAAACGTTTATTTGAATTTGTAAAAGAGATACTTATTTCGGGAAATCAAGATATAGAAGTTGGAACCTCAATGCCATATCCTATAGATACAACAGAAGAAATGATAAAATGCTTTGAAGGTAATTGGAAATTGAAAGAAAAAGTTAAAAATTCATGCATTGATAATATTTACAATATAGCAGAAGAATTATGGATATATTCTAAAATTAGGAAATTATTGCGGGAAGAAGAAAACACAATGTACTATATTGATAAATTGAAGGAAGTAGAAGATAAAATAGAAAGTATGAAAAAAGAGATTATATGTCATTTAGATACAAAAATTATTAAATATGTAATTAATCTTTGCGATAAAGTATATGAAGGAGCAAGTTTTGGGGATCGTGAGTTTAATGAAACTATTAAAGAAATTCAAGAAAAATATAATTAATAGTGAATCGGTACTGATGAAAGCTTATATTGGCATGGTGCCTATGTAAAATAAATATTTTTCAATAAATTTTTTATTACAGCAATGTCTTTTCTTAAATAATAATCTGAAATAGAAAGATAGTTTTTAATAGTTATTTTTGGAAGACCTTCAGATAACATTAGAACGATGATTTTTTGTTGGATTGTAGATAGATTATTTAATATTTCGTGTAACATTAAGTTACTGCATGCTTCTTTTTCCAGATTTATTTGTGGGGCAATTGGAGCTACATAAAATAAATAGTTTTCAATTTTATCATAGCTGATAATCCTTTTGTAGATTCTTTTAAGTTTTCTATATTGGTTGCAGCGTGCACTATCTAATGTACGATAAATAATAGTTTTTATGCTATATTGTTGGAGATGATCAAATTCATAATATTTTTTTATTGACTGTATATATGGAATAATTAAAATATCATACCATTCATCTGAATTAAGGTGATGATATCTCATATAATAAAAAATAATATAGTAATATTTTTCAGCAACAAGTTGTTCTCTTTGAGATAGCTTTCTAGTTAAATATGTTTTTTCTCTCATTATAAATACTCCGTAATAAATGTACTATAGCGTATATACCATTAAAATATATCTTGTATTATTATGCTATATAAAATAAAAAAAGTCAAAAAGTTAAATGCTAATGAACGATTAGAAGTAAAAGAAGGTGCAAAAAATGAGCAATATAAACCTTATTCAAAATAAAATTATGCAATTAGAGGGTGGTGCTTTTCAAAAATTATTTGATGAATATTTATATAAAAAATATAAATTTAAAAATATTCAAACATTAGGAGCTCAAACAGGTACCAATAAACCAACTAAAGGAATTCCAGATTCGTATGTGTTAACAGACAATGGAAAATATATATTAATAAATTATGGTAGCGTCAACTCTCAGCCCGTACATAAAATTAAAGAAGATATTCGTGATTGTTTTAATGATGCTAAATTATTGTTAAAAAAGGATAAAATTAAAAAAATAATATGTGGACACTGTTCTACTAATATACATATTGAACAATATGAGGATATTAAAGAGGTTATTGAAGGTGTTGATATTGAACTAATTGGCGTTGATACTATTTCACATGATCTTGCTTTAATATATCCACATATTGCAAAAAATCAACTTGGAATTTCTATTGACACAAATCAGTTTTTTGATATAGATGATTTTGTTAAAGTATATGACGCTAATGGCATGAATGCACCTATTGATTGTGATTTTTTCCATAGAAAAGATGAGATAGATCGGGTAGATGAAAGTATCAAAAATAATGTGGTAACAATTTTAACTGGAGCATCTGGAATTGGGAAAACTAGATTAGCTTTAGAAGCATGCCGTCATTATAGTAAAGGAAATAGCAAGTTATATTGTATACGTAGTAATGGAAATTTAATGTATGAGGATATTAAATATTATATTGATGAGCCAGGAAAATATTTTATTTTTTTTGACGATGCTAATATGGTGGCAAGTTTAGACAATGTTCTTAATACAATCTTAACAATGTCGAAAGAATATGAAATTAAAATTCTTATAACAGTAAGAGATTATGCTAAAGACGTTGTTATAGAAACTGTTACTAAATATTCAAAACCTGAAATTATTGAAATAGAAGAATTGAAAGATGATGAAATAAAAGATATTTTAAGAACTAATTTAAATATTTTAAATTCAGACTATTTAGATAAAATAGTAGAAATTGCAAATGGAAATATAAGACTTGCATATTTGGCAGGACTTAGATCTATTGATCGAGGATATCAGGCCATTCGTAATGCAGAAGATATTTTTATATTGTTTTTTATAGCAATGGCAGGACCAGTTAAAAAGTCTGAGAATCCGTTTTATAAGAAATTAAAAGAACAATATGGCGGTAAAATTCCAGAAAATGAAATAATTAGTAAATTATATTCGCTTGAATTGATAGATTGGTTTGAAAACAAAATAACCAATATAGCAGATCAAAGTATGGGAAACTATGTATTGTATTATGTTTTGTTTGAGAAAAAATGGATAAATATTACAGAGTTAATATTAATAGCATTTCCATATTATAGAAGAAAAATAATATATGTCTTAACAACATTGATGGAGATATTTAATTCAGAAGAATTATCACATTATGTTGAAGAGTCAATAATTGATGCATGGGACGATGCACCAGAGGATCAGGAAATATTATATTTGGAATCTTTTTATCAGGTTGATCCAGATAGAGCACTTTGTATTATAAAGAAACATATAGATAATGATAGAAGTGTAGATTTTAATTTATGTTATGAAGATATCGAAAAGAAAAAGAATTATTATCATATAGAAATTAAGGAGATAGAGATACTTGGTGGTTATGGGAAAACGGATCGATTTGAAGATGCGATAGATTTGCTTTTATTATATTTTTCAAAAAGGCCAGATTTAATAATGGATTTTTATTTCACAATTACAGAAAACATGATGTTTGATAAATATTCTTGTAATAGAAAGTATAAACAAGAATCTATTTTGATTAATAAATTGTGGATAAAAAGTCAGAATGGAAGAAATTATAATAATACTATTCTTTATTTGCATATAGTTAACTATGCATTACAAACAAAAATCACATATACAGAAGAAAATAAGAATAGTAAATCGATTAATTTCGTATATATGACTATTGGTTTTAGTGAGGAAATTGCAGATTTACGGAGAAAAATGTGGGAAACATTAGGAATGTTAAGGGCAAATAAAAAATATTATACTATAGTTAATGATATACTATTGAAAACACATGTTAATAATATAGATGATCAAATTTTAAAGGCTTATTTAAAATTTGATTTTAACTGTATTTTAGAAAATATAATCTGTAAAGATAAAATAGATTTTTTTGATGCTCAAATAATTGATCACTATAGAAGAAATGCTGAAAAAATTAATATAGATCTGGGGTATTTTAATGTAAATGAAAATTATAAATTTAAAATATATAAAATGCTTATAAGAAAATATTTAGATGGGAGAACTATTGAAGAAGATGAAAAAGAGCAACGACATGCAATTGCTAAGGAAATAAAAGAATATGAATTAGAAGATTATAAAAAATTATTTGAGACTTGTAAGTTTTTAGAAAAAACAGTAGATGAAAGCGAACAGTGGGAGCTGAGAGTAGGATTGGAAATCATTTTTGAATTATTAGAAGATAATAGAAATAAGTATATTAGTGTTGTAAAAGAATATATTTATGCAGGTATGCCACTTCAGATTGATGGATATAAATTAATAAAATATTTGATTAATTTTATTGGATACGAAGAAACATATAAATTAGTTAGTAATCATAAATATAATAATAGAGATAAATGGTTAGCTTTTATTTGGAAATGTGTAAAACCAAAGAATATCACGACAAATATTGTAAATGATTATAAATACTTTTTAAAAATTAATTTTGAAAAAGAGAATGTAATTGTACCCTCTGTATCTATGTTAAAGATATATGGAGAAAGAGATGCAGAATTAAAAACAATGGTAATTACTAAATTAATAAGTAGTACAGAATATTCGAGTAGATTTTTACAATTACTAAATGAAGATAAAGATATAGAAATATTATTTCATATTTTTCGGAATGATATAAATACTTTGTCAAATATTTATATGAATGCAATAAAAATTAATCAGTTTATTGATCATGAGGGAAAAATATTTAAAAAAATCTTTGAATTAAATCCAGCTATTTGGAAAGAATATGTAGATATGATAAAAAATGATTCTTATAAATATAGATTAAGAAAAAAATACAGTTATGAAATATGGAATTGTGATAATTATGAAAAATATATAGATTATGCATTTGAAATGTTAGTATATAACAGTATTGGCTTTCTTAATGTTAAGGTTGTACAATTTTTATTTGGAAGAAGTAAGAATTTAAGAACAATGAAAAGAAAAAAACAATGGTTAATTGATAAACTGAGAGAAAATTCTAATGAAATTGAGATTTGTAAGATGTTAGTAGATATAGTTGTGACGGTAATACCGGACTGGAAAATAAAATATTTATTGGAATTTTTGAAGATAAATAAAAAAATTGAAGATTTTAAAGAACTTCATTTATTTCCAACATCAGTTTCATGGAGTGGAAGTGAGATTCCGTTGATTATTGATAAAATAAATTTTTTAATATCTTTGAAGGAATCTTTGAAAGGAATTGATTATATTGAACATAGAAAATACATTGAAGAATATTGCAGAAGATTAAAACACTATAAGAATGAGGTTAAATTAAGAGAATATATAGAAAACATTTAGTGTATATAAATGTCAACCTCTCTGTATATGCTTAAGCATTCCTGTGAGAACTTAAGTGCTCTGAGACATTAAGAAATCAGTTTACAAAATAAATTGTACTATTTATGTAAATTGTTCGGAAAATTCTAAACAAAATAATCATTTAAATTATAGCCTTCATAAAAAAATAAGCAGAAAAGTCATTGTAATATTTACAGTGGCTTTTTCATTGTGGTAGAAATTTAATTGTGATAAAATATCATAAAGATGAACTGCACAGAAGTAAGGAGTGGAAGAATATGATGTATCCAGATGGAAAAGTAAAGGTATATATTGAAACACCAGATGAAACAGGTGGATTTCATGATGCTATTTGCTGGTTACCAGATTATACATGGGAAGTTCACGGATATTCAGAGTCATGATGTATTTTAAACAACTTATTCGAGATAATGCACACTTAATTATAGAATTTTCTCAAGAAGGAGGGATTCTGAATGCCGCAAATATTTAGAGTTGGGCCGTATAGCATTTATTTTTGGTCGTATTTTCAAAAATGATCGACGACATCCAGGTGTACTAGTAGAAGTAAGGAAAACAACAGCTGTCGATATAATTTGGAATATGATAAAACTAAAAGTAATCTCAAAAGATGATTTAAATGATTTTTTAGACGAATTAAAACAAGAAATGGAAAGGCGAACAGGAGCATTAGCAAAATGAATAAAAATAGAAAAATCGTTTTAGATACCTTAAATGAGCAAAATATAGAATACGAAATGTTTGAGCATCAAGCTGTCTACACAGTGGATGAAATCGAAGACTCTGATCTGTGGAATCATGAAAATGGCATAGGAGCGAAAAATTTATTTTTAAGAGATGGTAGTGGAAAACACCATTTTCTTGTGATCATTCGAGAAGACAAGCAGGCAGATCTTAAGAAAGTAAGAGATGAGATTGGAAGTTCTAGACTTAGTTTTGCTTCAGCTGAGCGCTTAATGAAATATTTAAATATCGAACCAGGATCTGTTTCGCCATTAGGTATTTTGAATGATAAAGAATGTGTGGTTCCAGTCTTTTTTGATGAAGATCTGAAAGAATACGAATATATTGCAGTACATCCAAATGATAATACAGCGACGATCTGGATGAAACTTACGGATCTTTTGGATGTTATAAAGATGCATGGAAATGAAGTGAATTTTATCAGTGTGTGATAAATTTCATAGAAATCAAATAATAAAAGATGTAATATTAAAATTCAAAGAGCCAGATGCTTATATGGTATATGCATCTGGCTCTTTTTCAGACCTTCTATTTAACTTTTATTGTTCTGCCTGATCGGTCACAATGATCGCACATTTTGCACGATCGAATCCTTCAATGATAAAGTCGATGGTTTTGATTGCTACCATATAAGTCACAATAGAATAAAGAGGCAGAATTTAGCTTTGCAGGAAAAACCGCAGAGAAAATCCACTGGCTGTGCCTGTGATCAAACCACCAAAAAGTTTCATCGTTCAAAGTCAGATAAAGATACAAAAATTGAAGCTATGATGTCTTTATGATACAACTTAAATAAAAATTGCTATTTGCTTTAACTGGCATTTTTATACCCCACCATTCAAAGTATAATAAAAACAACAGATCATCAGGTCAAAGAAAGGACTTCGCATATGAAGATAAACGAAAAATTAATAAAACCACTGACCGAAACGAAATATCTAAACGTTGACAATACCGATAGATATCGTCCAATCATCCGTCTCTTCTATCTAGAATATGAAAAACTAAGATACTGGATGTACCCAGAAGAAGTTTTTGAAGAACTTCATAAAGAAGAATATTTTAAAGATTACACGGAAGAACAATGCAGGCAGGATTTAGAAGTTTTAAAGAACTGGGGAAATCTTTCTGCAATTCAAGATACGAAAAGAGTCAATTCCATTGAAGAATTTAAGAATAAGAAGTACAGATACCAATTGACAGATTATTCCGTAGAGATTGAACGTATGGTGATGAGACTTGAGAATCTTTCCATCGAAGGAGCATCTCTAGAACCAACGTTATTAGAAAAGATTCGAATGAGCCTTTCTGAAATACCAGGGATTTTGGATGAAGATGACGAGCATTTACATGGATGGTGGGAGAGTTTAAATTCTGATTTTAAGAGGCTTAACCAGAATTATCAAGATTATATGCGTGATCTAAATAGTATGAAAGCAGAAGAGATGATGAAAACAAAAGCATTTCTTATGTTTAAAGATCATTTGATCGAATATCTTAGAAGTTTCGTAAAGAGTCTTCAACTAAATGCAACGAATATAGAACAACTTCTTTCAAAGTTATCCAAAGAACAGATCCAGATGATTCTGGAGCGATTAACGGAATATGAATTTTCAATTCCAAGAATTGATGTAGAAGTGACAAAGGAACAATTATGGGATAAGATTCATGGGCGTTGGAGAAGTATTGAAAATTGGTTTTTAGGAACTGCGGGAGCAGGATCAGAAGCGGGAAAAGTATTTGACACAACGAATGAGATCATTCGAAGAATCACAAGATATGCAACACGTATCAGTGAGCAGAATCATAGTGGTGCGAACAGAAGAGAAGAATATGCGAAGATTGCAAGGTTATTTTGGAATTGTAAGACGATAGAAGAAGCACACAGATTGTCAGCGGTTGTATTTGGAATTGAAAAGCCATTACATTTAAAGGGCGATATCAAAAGGAATACAGAAAGCATTAATAGTGGAGTATATGAAGAACCCCCAGCAATGTTTACTGTTGTTCCAAGAGTTCGAACGTATCGTGAGAAGTCTGAACGGAAGGGTATCATAGATCGAACCAAAGAAAAAGAGCAGATGAGAAGAGAAAATTTAAAGAAACTAAAACGTCAGCAAGAACTTCTAGACAGTTATGTGATAGGTAATCGTTTGGAATTCGCTACACTTCCAGAGATTGAACCATATGTTAGAGATACCTTTTTGATGTGGTTGTCAAAAGCATTAGAACGCAAAGAACAAAAAGCAAAAACGGAAGATGGAAGAACATACTATATTGAAAAGCCACAACATGATCAAAGATGTCTACTCAAATGCAGTGACGGAACATTTGAGATGCCGGCATACACAATTGTATTTCATGAGGAGTGATCACATATGAAACCACTGGAAGTATTATTAAGCAAACGATGGATTTTAAAGAACAGAGACAAAGAATTATACTATCAACTGAAAGATGAAATTGGGAAAAGCAGAGATTTTTTGACGGAAAAACTTGGATATCAGGCAATCGTAACGCCGAATCTTATAAAATTAGAAAAGATACCAGCTTATGCACAAAACTGGATGGGAATTCAGGAATTTTCAGATCATTTAGAATATATTTTCTTATGCATGATCTTGATGTTTTTGGAGGAACGTGATTTAGGGGAACAGTTTGTTCTATCTATGTTAACAGAATATATTCAGGGAAATATAAAAGAAGAGCAGATTGACTGGACGATTTACAGTTATCGAAGACATCTTGTAAAGGTTATGAAATATTGCGTCAAAGTTGGAATATTAGAGATTGATGATGGAAGTGAAGACAACTTTATGAGAAAAGTGATGAGGGAGAAGTTTTATATCAAAATACGGGAGCATCCAGATATTTTATGAAGAATTTTTCTCGTGATATTTCTGATTATCAAAAGCAGGAAGATTTCTTAAAAGAAGAATGGATCGGGATGAACGAAGATCGAGGAATTATAAGGAGACAAAGAGTGTATCGTTCTCTTTTGATGTCACCGGGAATTTATTTAAATGATGATACGGAAGAAGATTTTGCTTATGTCAGACATTATCGTGGTATGATTCAGGAAGAATTGAATCGATTTTTTGATTGTGAACTGCAGGTGCATAAGACAAGTGCATTTTTGGTCATGGGAGAAGATAGTAATTTAGGAAAATCATTTCCAGAAGAAAATACGTTATCAGATATCGTATTATTATGGTGCGGGTTATTTCGGCAGAAGATTAATGATGGAGATATTGAAGTTCCGATTGGAGAAGATATTGTCATTTCAACACAGCAGTTTGTTGCAATATCAGAAGAATGTAAAAGAAGATACGGTAATGGCTGGATTAAAACATACAGAGAGATGACGATGGGAGAATTTTGTAACAAGTTAAAAGAATATATGATTATTATGGAAATGATCAAAGAAATATACGACCAGATTATGGTCTATCCGATTGTTGGGAAAGTAGAAGGATGTTATCCAAAGGATTTTAAGGGCGGTGAAGCAAATGAATAATAGTCGATGGAAGATGAATAGAATAGGATTGCTTGATTTTTGGTATTATGATGATCAGGAATTTTATTTTCTTGATGGAAGAATGTTATTAAGAGGTTCTAATGGATCAGGAAAATCGGTAACAATGCAAAGTTTTATACCGCTTCTTTTAGATGGGAATATGCGTCCGGAACGATTAGATCCCTTTGGTTCAAGAGCACGTAAAATGGAAAATTATTTGTTAGAAGATGGCGATGGAAGAGAAGAGCGGACAGGTTATCTCTACATGGAATTTAAACGAAAAGATGTAGAGAACTATTTAACGATTGGAATTGGATTAAGAGCCAGACGAGGGAAGAAATTAGATCCATGGTATTTTTGCATTACAGATGGAAGAAGAATAGGAAAAGATATTTATCTATATAAAGATGTCAAAGAGAAAATAGCTTATTCTAAAATGGAGTTAAGAAACAGAATTGGTGATGGCGGACGAATGTTTGACAGCCAGAAAGATTATGCAGCTTACGTGAATCAGACATTGTTTGGATTTGAGACAATGGATGAATATCGTGAGATGCTAGAGTTATTGATTCAGCTTCGAACGCCAAAGTTATCAAAAGATTTTAAACCAACAGTGATCAATGACATTCTTGGAAGTTCTCTTCAGACATTATCAGAAGATGATTTAAGACCAATGTCAGAGGCAATCGAGAATATGGATGGGTTAAAGACGAATCTGGATAATCTGAAGGAAAGCCTTGAAGCAGCAAAACAGATTGAAAAAGTGTACGACCAATATAATCAGATTGTTTTATATCACAAGGCAGTAAAATATAAAAAAGAAAATGCACAGTATCATAAAATTGACGAACAGCTAAAACATTTAGAAACAACGATCAAAAAAACGGAAGAAAAATATGAACAGGAATTGCATCATCATGAAAAACTAAGTGTAGAACAGTCTGCCAGACAAGAGGAGAGACGTTCTTTGGAACATAATGATGCAACTAAATTAAAGGAACAAGAGCAGGATCTTACGAAACAGATTACAGATTTAGAACGTAAAATTGAAGAAAAACAACATCAGTATGAACAAAAGAGAGAAAAACAGATTCAAAATGACCATCAGTTAAAACAGCTTCAGGATGAGAATGAACAGACAAAAGAACAGATCAAAGATATATTTGAGGAGATGGCTGAATGTATCAGTGATGCTACATTTGATGAATTTGATTTTATGAAAGACGAGTTTGAAAGATCAGCAGACGAAGTATATGATTTTTATGGACATCAGCAATTGCTAGAAAGATATCAGCATAAAATTCAAAACGGAATTGATATTTTAGAGAAAGAGAGAAATACACAGAATCAATATGATGAACATCTAAAGAAACTGGATGAATTCCGATCTCAAAGAGAACATGTGGAAAGAGAATATCATCAATATGAAAATCAGTTTTTGGAAATCAAAGAAGAATTAACAGAGCAGATTTATCGTTGGGCAAGAGATACAAAGCTGCTGAAAGTGGAGGATGTAAAACTTCAAGATATCAGTCGAATGATCAAGACATATAAGTTTGGAACAGACGATGGAGAAATTTATGAAATTATCCGCAATCATAAATATGCAGTACAAGATAAACTGAAAGATCAACAAAGAAAATTAGCTGCTCAAAAAGAAGAGATTAAGATACAGTTACAAGAAAAGGAAAAAGAGTTAGAAGAATGGCAGAATAAAAAAGATCCAGAACCAGAATTATCGGAAGAAGTATACAAGAATCGAGAAATTTTGAGACAACAGCAGATAGAAGCTATTCCTTTTTACAAAACGATTGATTTTGCAGATCAATTAAATGAAGAACAAAGAAATCACTTGGAAGAAGCTCTTTATAGGATGGGCGTTTTAAATGCATTGATCGTAGCGGAAGAAGATCGTCAGAAAATAGAATCTTTAGACCATGGGACTTGTGATACCTATATTTATGGAAATGTAAATCATGTAAAGAATAATCTGCAGGATTTATTAAATATTGATAATACAGAAAATGATATTTTATTTTATCAGAAGATATCAAAAGTTCTTTCTTCTATTGGCTATCAAAGTCCGAATGAGCAAGAGGCATCCACCGGGATTAATGAAAATGGAAATTTCAAAATAGGAATTTTGGAAGGAACCATTACGGGAGATTATCAGGCAAAATATATCGGAGCGATGTCAAGAGAACGTTATCGCAAAGAACAAGAGAATCTATTACAGGAAATCTGTGAAAGATTACAGAATGAATTAGAACTTCAGATGGAAAAGATTAGACAAAATGAAGCAGATATCGCACTATTAGAGAAAGAAGAAGCAGAATTTCCGAAATTTCAAGATATAAAGATTGCAGCCAGAGAATTTGATCAAAGGGAGCATTTGCTTACGATGATTGAAGATCAAGTAAAAGACCAACAAGAAATCGTGGAAACAGAAGGGAAAACTTTAAATGCCGTTCGATTAGAAGTTCAGACAATTTGCAGTGGAATTTACCTTGCAACACGTTTGGATGTTTTTATGGAAGTAAAACAGAACCTTATAAAATACCAGAAGCTTCTTATGAAGTTACAATTACAACATCAGACATATTTGAACAAATTATCCTTAATAAAAGGAAAAGAGGGATACGCACAGGAAATTGAAGCATATATAGATGAGGTTTTATATGATAAGGGACAGGCTGAAAGACAATGTCGAGAGATCAAAGTACAAAGAGATATTGTGCTGGATCAGTTAAGTTTAACGGATTATGAAGAGATTAAACATCAGTTGAATCTATGTCTGACAAGACTTTCAAAACTACCTTTTGAGATAGAAAAATCCGTTGAGGAAAGTACTTCTTTAAGAAAAGATCTGGAACAATTAAAGCAGGAGCAGGAAAAGAAAAAAGAAGATTACGATCGTCAGGGAAGAATTGTTGAATTTCTAAAAGAAATATTTTACATGGAAGCAAAACAGGAGTTAGTTATCTTTGATGTAGAACCGGAAGAAAGAACAGAAAAATGGATGCAACAATTACCTGACAGAGTTTGCAAAATATATCGGGAAATCGCTGAGAGAAGGACACAAAATGACGCATTTGCACTGATTCAGGAAAATTTCCAAAAGAATAAAGTGTATCTCCATGAATATTTTCCAACGATTCACACTGTATTTGATGATATTTTGGTACCAGAAAGTTTAGGTGAATTTCAAGTAAAACGAATCAATATTACTGGTAAATATAGAGGTGTAACAATTGAATTTAAGAAACTTGTAGAGAAATTAATTTCTGATGTTGAAGAACAAGCAAGACTTTTAAGTGACCGTGACAGGGAATTATTTGAAGATATTCTTGCGAATACGTTAAGTAAAAAAATCCGTGCCAAAATACAATCTAGTAAACGATGGGTTGAAAGCATGAATCAGTTGATGGAATCTATGCAGACATCGAGTGGGTTAAAGTTAAGTCTTAAGTGGAAGAGTAAAAAGGCATTGAAAGAAGAACAGTTAGATACAAGAAAACTGGTAGATATTCTGCAAAAAGATTATGATATCATGAGGCCAGAAGAAATTACACAATTAAGCCAGCATTTTCGGTCAAAGATCGATGAAGCAAGAAAAACAGCTGGCGAATCTGACGGGGTACAATCATTCCATAGTATTATGAAGGAAGTTCTTGATTATCGTAAATGGTTTGAATTTCAGTTAGAATATCAAAAAACAGGAGAAAAGAAAAAAGAACTTACGGATCGTACATTCTTTACATTTAGTGGTGGAGAAAAGGCAATGGCAATGTATGTTCCATTATTCTCTGCAGTTGCGGCAAAATATGAAGGGGCAAGAAGTGATGCACCAAGAATGATCTCCTTAGATGAAGCATTTGCAGGAGTAGATGAGATGAATATCAAAGATATGTTCCGCTTGATGGTAGAATTTGAGTTTGATTTTATGATGAACTCGCAGATTTTATGGGGTGATTATGAAACAGTTCCAGAGATCGCAGTGTATCAGCTGATCCGTCCAGAAAACGTCAAATATGTAACCGTGATTTCTTATATATGGAATGGAAAAGTAAGAAGTCTTGTGGATAAGATAGGTGATCAAATTGAGGGATGATAAAGATTTAAGATATGATCAGTTATTAAAAGAAGCAATCATATATTTCAAAAAACATCCAATTTTTCATAAGATATTTACAGGTTTTCAAAAGAAATATGAAAGTCTTGGGCATCTTGGTGGAACTGTAGTACTTCATCATTTAACAAAAGATGAAAAGTTACAATTATCAGGCTTTTTCCAAAAAGATTTTTATGAAAATAAAACGGTGACTATTTCTATGAATCGAATGGAGAAAGCATTAAAGAGCAGCAAGTTTGAACTGCTTGACTGGATAGATATTTTGGAATCATATTTTGGACAGAAAATAATCTGGAAACAGGAAGTGTTACAAAGAGAGAATGAAAAACAAAAGGTATTTTTTAATAAAATTCTAAAAGAAATAAAATTTGATATTGTAAAGGAATGGCTTTATAATAGAATCAAAGAAAAATCAACGATTTATCAACGACTGCAAAAAGAATATAAAGATCATCCAGCTCAATTAAAGGTACTTTTAAAGCATATAGAACATGGAATAACAAAACTTCCAGTCTTTTGTACTAAAAAAGAGAGGCTTGCTGTATATGCAGCACAAGTTACGGGAGATCCTCATTTCTTTGATTCTAATACGTTTGCTGAGTTACTTTTATTTGATTTTATAACTTATCATTTTCATACAAATAATGAGGAAGGATTATCAGAGATTGAATATCGAAATCTGCAATATTATACCGCAGGAATCATAAGAGATGATCTGTCAAATTATGTAACTGTTTATGGAATTCACGCAAAGGATAAACGTGGTATGTTACATTTGGGGTTGGAAGGATTCTCTGATAAAAAAGAGCCAGTGTTGCTTACTTTGTATACTCTAAGTAATTTGAATGATATTTATGGGAATAAAGAAATTTATATTTTAGAAAATCCCTCAGTCTTTTCATGGCTTTGTGAAAAATATCCGGATAAAAGTTTTGTGTGTACCAATGGACAATTAAGATTTTCAGCCTTTCTATTATTAGATCAGCTGTCTATGACATCAAAGTTATTTTATGCCGGTGATTACGATCCCGAAGGATTATTGATTGCTCAGAAGTTAAAGTTGCGTTATAAAGAACGATTAACACTATGGAATTATTCGATAGATCTATATGAACAAAATCTGTCCGATGTGAAAATAAATGAAAGAAGATTAAAACAATTGGATCAGATATATATAGAAGAGCTTCAAGAAATTAAAGAAGATATGAAGTGTCAAAAGAAAGCAACTTATCAGGAAAGTATATTGGAAAGTTACGAATTATAAAGGAGGGAAAGTATGATAAAGAAACAACTAACAACCATTTTTCTATCATTGGCACTAGTTGCCACAACTGCATTTTAGCCAATTTCCATATCGGCAGCAGACAATCTAAGAACAGAAACAAAAATATCATTACATGACAGATCAAAAAAGCAATCGACAAAACCAATAGGTTATACCTTTGAAAGCAAACACATCAGCACATCCTCAAAAGCGAAAGGCAAAGGTGCTACAAAAGCTTCCAGTGTAGATTCCATGACTTATACATGGGATGAAAATACCCAGACACTTCGAGTCAGCGGAAGAGGTAAGGTTGTTGGGAATTATGATAATAGAAATGATTTAGCACAATATCAGAATCAAGCTAAAAAAATCATTTTGGAAAAGGGTATTACAGAGATTGGGAAAAATGCATTTGCACAGTTTTATAATCTTTCTGAGATAGAATTTCCATCGACATTAACAAAGATTGGTGAAGCTGCATTTTTGGAGTGTGATAAACTTACAAGTGCAACATTGCCAACTTCATTAAAAGTGTTAGATAGGGCAGCGTTTGCGAATTGCTCTGCACTTGTGAATGTAACTATTCCATCTCAATTAACAACAATGAGAGATTATGCATTCCAAAGATGTGCGATCAAAAATATTACAATTCCAGCAACGCTAAAAACTTTTTCAGAACTTGCATTTTTTGAATGTTATGATTTTCAGAAGATTGAAGTAGCATCCGGGCATCCTTCTTATAGCACAAGTAATGGAGTTTTATTCAATAAAAATAAAACAAAACTGGTTTTATATCCAGTTGGAAAGCAGGCTGCATCTTATCAGATTCCAAATTCAGTAAAAGAAATTGGAAAGAATGCGTTGAATCATGCAAGGGTTGGAAAAATAGTGATTCCAACGAGTGTGTCTACAATTGGTGAAGGAGCGTTTGCGGGTGCTACTATTACAAGCCTGAATATTCCGAATTCTGTAAGGTCAGCAGGTTATTATATCTGTGAAAAGTGTACACAGTTAAAAACAGTAACTTTTGGAAATGGACTTACAACAATTCCATATAGGATGTTTTATAAATGTGTTTCATTAACAAGCGTATCTATGGGAAATAATATAAAGAAGCTGGATGGGCTTGTATTTGGTTATTGTTCATCACTAAAACAGATTAAAATTCCAGATAGCGTAACTTCCTTGGGAGATGGATGTTTCGGGGAGTGCTCTGCATTGACAACCATCAATTTTCCAAAGAATTTAAACGAAATTGCATACCAGACATTTTTCAATTGCAAGAGCCTTACATCCGTAACATTTTCAAATACGTTACAGATGATAGGAAGTCTTGCTTTTTATGGAACAAAAATTAAAAAAGTGAGGATTCCAGCTTCTGTAATATATGTTGGAACACAAGCATTTCCAGCAGAATCAGTGATTGAAGGGTTAAATGGACTACAAAAAATCGAAGATGGTTCTTATATGAGGATGGAGAAGCTGCCGATTAAAGTAACATACGATTATAAAGCAGCATTTGATATTGTAAAAAGAGTCAATAGTGAAAGAAGGAAGAAAGGATTAAAAGCACTTACCATGGATCGTCGTATGATCAAGGGATCTATGATTCGTGCGGCTGAACTTGCAATAGCATTTTCTCATATACGTCCATCAGGAAGATTTTATTATAGCGTATGTTACGATAGCAAACTTGGATATATTATGAGTGGAGAAAATATTGCTGCAGGTCAGACAAGCAGCAGATCCGTCATGACTTCATGGATGAATTCAGATGGACATAGAGCTAATATTCTTACAGATAGATATACTGGAATTGGTGTTGGAGCGGTTAAGGTAAATGGCATATGTTACTGGGTACAGAACTTTTCAACAGCCGCTGTAGATGCAGCAGAAGAATCTTCTTACAAAAACAACACTGCAACAACTAATATAGAAGTTACAAAAGCTCAGATAGGATATTTATTTTCAGTAAATCCAATAAATTCATTTAGTTTAAAGAATGGAACTTCTAAAAATATTTCCTATAGTATATACAATCATTTTGTCAATGTACCATTGATTTCAAGTGAAATGAAATACAAAGTTTCTTCTCCATCGATATGTAAAGTATCGGCTTCTGGTAAAATAACAGGGTTAAAAGCTGGAAAAACAAGTGTTACGATCACACCAAAACAAGCTCCATCGTTTGCCAAAACGATTACGATAACGGTAACAGATACTTCCCTTGGGAAAGTAACTTGGGGCAAATGTAAGAGATCTTCGAAAACAGTTCAGTTACAGTGGAAGAAAGTAAGCGGTGCAACCTCCTATCAGGTATATCGTTTTAAAGGTAAAAAATGGGTAAGAGTAACAACGACCAAGAAAACAAGTTATAAGTATAAGAAAGCACCAAAGAATGGATCTTATAAAGTACGAGCTGTAAAAACGTCTGGAAAGAAAAAGATATATGGAGCTTTTTCTAAAGTAAAGAAAATTAAATAAACCAAAAGCCTCTGTGTATGATGTTAATAAAAAGTTTGAAACATCACACAGAGGCTTTTTATTATATTATTTATTGATATGTTTCGAATTCAAGTAATCCAAAATCTAGAAACAATTCTTAATAATATCTTCATCAAGTCCATTCTTGCAAGTTATATTTCCTATTACAAAATACAAGATTCCACCGGCAAGAAGTCCCCATACAACGGCATTGATTCCTGCGATCTGTACATTATAGTAACAAAATACATAAGTGATCGCTGCTCCAATAGAACTAAAAACGGCTGCCTGTTTTGTTCCTTTCTTCCAGAACAATCCACCAACTAAAGGCCAGAAGAAACTGCATTCCAGACCACCCAAAGCAAACAGATTCAGGAAGAAAATGATATCAGGTGGATTGATCGTAAGTAAGATGACGATCACACCGAATGCAAATGTAACAAGTGTACTCATCTTTCCAACATTTTTGTTATAAGATTTAATTTTCACAGGATCATCTTTGACAACATAGTTACGCCACAGATCTTTTACAATTGCTGCAGAAGCAAGGATCAAAAGAGAATCAGCAGTAGACATAACAGCAGCCATAGGTGCTGCAAGGAATGTTCCAGCTAATCCAACGGGCATGATCTTCTGAACAATATACGGAATAAAATAATCAGAAGTTGGAAGATTCTTTGTATCTACCAGTGCACCTGCCCATGTACCAGCCATATGCATACCAACGATGATAAAGCTACAAGTAACCGCACCAATCCACATTGCAGAATGAAGACTCTTTGTATTTTTAAATCCCATAGAACGAACAGCGGTCTGTGGAAGTCCAAGAGTACCAAATCCTACAAGAATCCAGAAACTAAGCAAAGTTCCGGGACTATATTTTGAAAATAGATCATCATATACACCAGGTAGATTCTGTGCAAGTCCAGCATCAATACCAGCAAGTCCACCGCCAGCTTTTAATACGAAGAATAAAAGTAAAAATGTACCGACACACATGATGATTCCCTGAATCGTATCTGTGATCGCAACAGCACTGAAACCACCGAAAGATGTATAGATGATAACAACTGCACCAAAGATCAATAAAGAAACGACATGATCAAGTCCTGTGATGGAAGAGATCAAAGTTGCTCCACCAGTAAACTGTCCGATCATCTGTGCCATAAAGAAGATAACCATAAGTAAACTGGTTACGATAACTAATACATCACTTTTATAACGAGCTTTTAAATAACCGACAACAGTAACGGCACCGGTTCTTCTTGAAACTAAAGCTAATTTATTTCCAAGAACCCCAAGTACCAGAAATGTAATCGGAACCTGTACGGTAGCGATCCATGCCTGTGCATATCCGTAAGTAAGACCAGCAGCTCCAGGTCCGGAGATAAAGGAACTTACAGAAGTATAAGTTGCCATGGTTGTCATTGCTAAAAGAAGTCCATTCATATTTCTTCCACCGATAAAGAATTTTTTCTCAGAAGAAGTATGCTGTTTTTTATTCTGACGTTTACTAAAAATGATACCGATCGCGGCATTTAAAATGAGGTAAACGATAAAGATCATAAGAATGATTTTCTGATTTGCTGACATTTTATTCTTCTTCCTCCTCTTCATCATCATAATCGAAGTTAATAAATACATGTTTTAATAAGTACCAGACACCGATCAAAGAAAGTATGATCGTTCCGAAAGTTGATACGCTAAACCATGCTGGCATTCCTAGAAAATAAAGACTAGTACCATTTAATAAAAATGCACTGGCAATATGCCAAGCACAGCAGATCAAAACAACGATCAGTGTTCCACGGATTTCACGCATACACTGTTCGTGTTTCTCCTGTCTTGTTAATTTTTTCATATTTATATTCCGCCTTTCTGCGCAAGGCACCAATGTGTCATGAAACATATTGGTTAACCTTCACTTTTTACTTTTTATTTTTTATTCTCATTACCTCTGATATTATTTATCTATAAGACTGACATACTACAGAACACGTGGAGGTGAGTGGCGGGGCTGTATAGCGGCGACCTCGCATATTTATTTGTTGTCGGTCATCTGTTTAAGGCATCAATGATTGGCGCACTACCATAGCCCGTAAACTTATCTCTTCCAAAGTCGACTCGATTTTGCCGGATGACCAGTCACCGTCAGTCTTATAACTATAAATTTTCAGGAGGTATTCTTATTGTCTTTTAAAATCTTAAAAAATAACTGTTGTGGCCTTGATGTCCACAAAACATGGATCTTTGCCTGTATCGGTATCACTGATTCCAATAAACGTACTGTATACAAGCAAGCTCGCTTCTCTTCCTTTACTAAAGGCCTGCAGGAGTTGTGTCATTGGCTTGCTAAATATGACTGTACCGATGTCTGTATGGAATCTACTGGTAAGTACTGGATCCCTGTTTTTAATATCTTAGAAAAAAATAACATCTGGGTTACCCTTTCCCACCCAAAATATACGAAACCTCAAAAGGGTAACAAAACTGATCGTAAAGATGCTAAATGGATCTGCGATCTGTACATGTGTGGAATGGTAAAACCTTCCTTTATCCCACCTGCTGATATTCGTGAATTAAGAGATCTTGTAAGATACCGGTTTAAACTTACCTGTATGATCACTGGTGAAAAGAATCGTGCCCATAACTGTCTTACTGTCTCCAATTTAAAACTTGATGATGTTTTTTCTGATATATTTGGCAGATCGTCCCGTTCCATTACGGAACAGATCTTACAACACCCTGGGGAAACCTTTGATGTAGCACCTTTTGTACATGGCAGATGTAAAACTCCTATTGAAGAAATACAGGCTGCCGTTGATGGTGCTGTATCCAAAGAACAAGCGGTAAAACTCAGACAATGTCTAAACCATATCGATGAATTAGAAATGCGCAAATCTGAAATAGAACGGGAAATCTTTCGTCTCAGTGATAAATACGAAGATATCCTTACTCTTATCCGAACCGTACCAGGATTCGACAAGAACCCGATGACTGCTATTCAGGTGCTTTCTGAAATCGGAGGTGACATGTCTGTTTTCCCCACAGCTAAAAACCTCGTTTCATGGGCTGGATGTTGTCCCCACAATGATCAGAGCAATCATAAGATCAAATCGACTAGGATCTCCCGTGCTGGTTCTTATTTTAAACCAGTTTTGGTACAGGTTGCAAATGCTTTGATCAAATCGAAGAAACATCCTGAATTTTCAACTCGTTATCGACGTATAAAAGCACGCCGTGGACACAAGAAAGCCATCATTGCCATCTGTCGTATGATCCTGACCGCTATCTGGCACATACTCACAGATTTAAAGCCTTATACAGCAAAAGGATTTCTTGAACCACGTCCTGTGAGCAAAGAAAAAGTTCTTACTGCTTCACAGGCACTTAACCTTTTAAAACAGAGAGGATATGTCATCAAAGATGAACCTATCTTTATTAGCTAATTAATGTTGTGTCTATATTACTTTCAAAAACCACCTTAATAGATGGTTTATTTGTCGTGTTCTTTGTTTTTCGGCTGTCCTCTACTATTTTGTTTCAAACTTTATAATCTCCTTAATTACAAGGTCAGATTCACTCAATGGGATATCTGCCAAAGGTATTATCTTATAAAAAGAGAAGAAAATCAACCAATTTGGCTTAGGTATTAATTCTTATTACAATAGAAAGAACACATACAGTTCGAAAGGAATTCTTGCAGTAAGGATGTTTCCATGATAAAATTTACAAAGAATTTTTATCAAAAAGGAGTGCGTAAAAAAGTGATAAGTTTAGGCTTGGATTCAGGTTCATCTATGACAAAAGCTGTCTTATTCAAAGATGATCATATCATAAAGGCGAAGATGATTCCAACATCGATCAGTCCAAGGAAATCTTTAGAAGAACTTTATCTAGATATGATAAATGAAAAGGAAAGGATTGATGTAGTCGTAACAACAGGCTACGGAAGAAATCTGTTAGAGCAAGCAGATTTTAAGATTACAGAGATTACCTGTCATGCTGCAGGGGCATTTTTTATGAATCCAGATTGTAATACGATCATTGATATTGGCGGACAGGACAGTAAAGTAATCACGATTGATGACCTTGGCTGTGTCACAGATTTCTTAATGAATGACAAATGTGCAGCAGGAACCGGACGTTTTTTAGAGATGACAATGAAACGGGTAGAAAGTGAGATTGACAAAATCGATATTTTTGTAAAAGATGCCAAGCCTGCAAAGATTAATAGTATGTGTGCTGTATTTGCGGAAAGTGAGATTGTTGGGTTACTGGCTCAGGATATCCCGCCAGAAGATATTGTCCTTGGCTGTGTAGAGTCTATTTGTCAAAGAACTGCGGCATTTGCACAAAAACTGGCACCAGTGAATCCAAAGGTATTTTTCTCAGGTGGACTAGCACAGTTTGATGTGATGAAACAGTCATTAGCTAGACATTTAAGGATTAAAGAAGTAGCAACCGATCCATTATGTCAATACACAGGAGCAATCGGAGCTGCCGTATTAGGTATCCAAAAAAAGAAACGATAATTTTTATTTAAAGGAGAAATTGAAACAATGGTTGAATTAAAGAAAGAGTTACCAGAAATTTTTGAGGAGTTTGCAGAACAGCGGAAAAATTCATTTCTGGCGATCAAAGAAATTAAAGAAAAAGATATTCCAGTGGTTGGAGTATTTTGTACTTATCTGCCAAGAGAGATTCCAAATGCTATGGGTGCAGCAGTTGTCGGACTATGTTCCGTATCTGATGAAACAATTGCGGATGCAGAAAAAGATCTTCCAAGAAATCTATGTCCATTGATTAAATCAAGTTATGGATTTGCCAAAACTGATAAATGTCCATTTTTCTATTTTTCTGATTTAGTTGTCGGAGAAACAACATGTGACGGAAAGAAAAAGATGTATGAAATGCTTGCTGATTTTAAACCAGTTCATGTCGTAGAATTACCAAATTGTCAGACAGAAGATGGAATTCAGTTATATAAAAAAGAATTACTTCGTTTCAAAAAAGTGTTAGAAGATAAATTTGAGACAACGATTACAGATGAAGCGGTTCTTCATCAGATTAAATTAAGAAATGGAATCAATAAAGCATTAAGACGTCTTCAGTATGTCATGGCAAATGATCCGGCACCAGTCAATGGATTAGATGTCATTAATACGGTTTACGGAAGTAGTTTTGATATTAATACGGAAGGTCTTGAGGACAGGATCAATGCAGTAACAGATAAGATCGAAAAAGAATACAAAGAAGGAAAGAATATTGGGAAGAAACCAAGAATCCTTGTGACAGGGTCTCCATCTGGAGGAGCAGCCTTGAAAGTTATTCGTGCGATTGAAGATAATGGCGGGGTTGTTGTATGTTTTGAAAACTGTACGGGAATGAAACCACTTGCAATGGTAGATGAAGAAAATCCAGATGTATATGATGCACTTGCAAGAAAATATTTAAATATTGGATGTTCCTGCATGTCTCCGAATAAAAATCGCATGGATCTGTTAGATGAATTGATTGATGATTTCCATGTAGATGGGGTTGTAGATCTTGTTCTTCAGGCGTGTCATACATATAATGTAGAAACGGCAATCGTTAAGAAATTAGTGAAAGATAAAAAAGGAATACCATATACAGTGGTTGAAACGGATTATTCACAGGCGGATATTGAACAGATCAATACAAGAATGGCAGCTTTTATTGAGATGTTATAAAATACATTTAGAATGTTAACAAAAAGAAAAATGGTGCAAGAAAAGACTTCTTATACTATTTTTCTTTTTCGATTGACACAAACTTACATTTTACAGTTACTTCAATATGTTAGAATAGAAATAATAAATTACAAAGTCTGCATGGTCACAGACGCAGGGGATATTACTGACCAGTCATTTAATCAGACAACTTATGAAGCTTGTAGAGATTACTGCAAGAACTGCCATGGTCGATGTAGCCGTTGCAGAAGGGTATAATGTTATTGTTTTACCTGGATACGTATTTGCATAGACAGTCATCGACACAACATTTAAATATCCAGATATTTAGCAGGATATACAGCTGTCAAACTTGGATATCGTCATTTAGGATTCCTTGGTGGACAGGCAGTGCCTGGAGTTATGAGATATGGTTATGGCTATGTACAGGGAATCAATGCAGCAGCAGAAGAGATGGGAATCACAGATAAAGTAACGATTGAGTATGCTTATGGTGGTCAGTTCTATGGATCAACCGAGATCACAGCTGCAATGGATACTTGGTATAGCAATGGAACAGAAGTTGTATTTGCCTGTGGTGGAGGAATCTTTACTTCTGCAGCAGAAGCAGCGGCGAAGGTGAACGGTAAGATCATCGGAGTAGACTCAGATCAGTCACCGATCATTGATAAATACGGAAAAGGTATGACAGTTACATCTGCAATGAAGAGCCTGACAGCAACAGTGAATGCCCGATTAGATTCCATTATCTTTGATGGAACATGGAAAGATCATGTAGGACAAGTTGAGAACTTAGGACTGGTGTCTAAAGATGATATGTCTAAGAACTATGTTGGACTTCCAGAAGATACAACACAGTGGAATAAGAACTTTGGGGTTAACGATTATCAACATATTTCCTTGCTTGTACTCGCAGTTTCCTCTAAGAAATCAAGAGCACCGAAGGCAGAGGGAATACCATATGATAAAGGACAAAGATAACAAAGGAGATAAAATACACGATGGGAATTGTAGTAATCGGAGATGTATTTATAGATATTAAGGGGTTTTCTACATCCCCTTATATCCCATATGGGAGAAACGCGGGAACGATCGCACAGATTCATGGTGGGGTTGGCCGTAACGTTGCGGAAGACATTGCGAATGTAGAATTAGAGCCAACATTTGTAAGTTCTGTTGACGATGATGCAATGGGTGAAGATGTCATCCGCAAATTAGATCGTCATAAAGTCAATACAAAATATATGAAAAAAGTAAAAAATGGAATGGGAACATGGCTTGCAGTTTTTGATCATGAAGGAGATGTGGTAGCATCCATTTCCAAACGACCAGATCACAAACCGATTGAGCAGATCCTTGATGAACATGGCGATGAAATCTTTAAAGATGCTGATAGTATCGTAATCGAAATCGATATTGACCGTGAGATCGTAAAAAAGACATTTCATTATGCAGAAAAATATAAGAAGAAAGTTTACGCAATCGTATCGAATATGACCATTGCGATCGAGAGAAGAGACTTTATTCGAAGAACCGAATGTTTTGTATGCAATCAGCAAGAGGCAGGAATCCTGTTTTCCGAGGATTACGAGGAAATGAGTGCAGAAGAATTATCTAAAGTTCTTTCAGAACGTATCCAATCTGCAAAGATTCCAAAGATGGTCGTTACAATGGGTGGCGAAGGTGCTGTTTATGCAGATCAGAACGGCGAAAGCGGTGTTTATCCAGCATTAAAGGTGGATGTTGTTGATACAACAGGAGCCGGAGATGCATTCTTCTCAGGAGTATGTATCGGACTTACTTATGGAAAGACTTTAAGAGAAGCATGTGAGATCGGTACAAGACTTGCATCCACAGTTATTTGTACATCAGAAAATATCTGTCCAAGATTTATGCCGGAAGAATTCGGTATTACGAGATAAATGCGATGGAAAGTATAATTATTGGGATTGCCGGAGGATCAGGATCCGGGAAATCTACTTTTACAAACAGAGTTAAAAAATATTTTGGAGATGATATCACGGTAATTTACCATGATAATTATTATCACCGACAAGATGGAATTCCATATGAGAAGCGTGTGACGGTCAATTATGATCATCCTGATTCTCTGGAAACAGACCTTTTAGTAAAGCATCTCAAATAGTTAAAAGCAGGAAAAACCACAGGAAAGATTAGCAATGCAAAAGCGGTAGATACAGCAGGGAAAGCAGCGGCAAAAAGTGCTGTTAAAGCTTCTATCGTAAATAAGATTGCAGCAATTGCAGTTGCAGTCGGAGTGCTTGGTGGAAGTGCATATGGAATTGTTGCATGGAACAATCAGAGAAATCAGACAGCACAGATGGCAACCGCAACAACGGAAAGCTCAAACAGTACAAAGAACACATCAACATCAGAAAATAAAACATCATCTGCAACAACAGAAGCAACGACCGAACAGCCAAAACAGAAAATAAAACTCAGGGAAGTATACAAGAAAGTTTTAACAGATGTAGAAAATGGGAAATACGAATTTCCAGATTCACAGGGAAATACAGATTATTATTATTTTGTTAGAGATATGAATAAGGATGGTGTCAAGGAATTGATCGTTGCTCCAAAGTGGAGTGTAAACGAATATACGAATTATGACATACGAGTTTTTAGTTGCATAAATTCTGAAGAAGGCTATAAGTTGTCTGTTATTTCTGGACATAAGTGGATTTCGAATCTCTCAACAAATGGAGGAGTATGTATTCCATCTGATGGGAATGGACTTTTGATTCACAATTTCACCAAAGGCACTGGACAAAGCGATGTTCATCGTATGACAATTCAGAATGGAAAATTAGTCTATGGGGATACAGAGCAAACCTTTAGCATGGGGGATTCTGAATGGGATAGCTTTGCACAGGAGAATCCTGAGGCTACTTGGACTGCGATTTCTGATAAGAGCAAAATTGAAGAGTTACAATAACATAAATAATAGGGAAGTGAAACAAATGAATCTAACAAGAACAAGCAAATATGTAAGTCTTCTCCTCCGTCATAAGCCTGAAAAAGCAGGAATTCATCTGGATCAACACGGATGGGCAGAGGTTGATGAGTTAATCAAAGGTGTTTCCAAAACGCATATGTTCAATATGGAAATCCTTGAGGAAATCGTAAGAACTGATAATAAACAAAGATATTCATTCAACGAAGATAAAACAAAAATCCGTGCCAACCAAGGACATTCGATTCCTGTAGATGTAGAATTAAAAGAAGCAAAACCGCCCAAACAATTATGGCATGGTACAGGAGAGAAATATGTTTCAGCCATTGATGAACAAGGACTTCTTCACAAAAACAGACTATATGTTCACTTATCAACGAATGAAGAAACCGCGATCAAAGTTGGAAAACGACACGGAAAGCCAGTTTTATATACTGTGAACGCAGAAGAAATGTATCAGGATGGATATAAGTTTTTCTTATCAAAGAATGGTGTATGGCTGACGGATCACGTGCCAGTGAAATATTTAGACAAGTACAAAAATTAGAAATATTGACAGTTCTTACTCCTGAGACAGAGATGGTTGTATCTGTGATCTCTGTTGGATATATTAAGGAAAATCCGCCAAAACCTAAGAGGAAAGATGTAGATAATATTTTGAAATTCTTTTAGTGTGTAATATATAACTTAAAATAAACAGCCTTGTTACCATTTATTTATCATGATAACAAGGCTATTCTTTTATTTTTTAATCAATTCATATTCTTCCAACAATTTTTCAATATCCGTATCTTTGACAAACTTCAACAGCCAGCCCTTTAATTTTTCAATTGGCATTGGCAGATCCATATCAAGCAGAGATTCTCCATCCATCAATCGAACACTCGCATCCAACAAATTCCTTACATCGTACACACTTCCCCAAACCTCTGGCACTCCTCGGTCAACGTCAAGTAGTCCATACACAGCTTCCATAGCTGTTCTCACCGAATATTCAGTAGTAAAAATTGTATCTCTTGGCGTTTCAGCAAACTGACCTAAGAATGCAAAGTTAACACACCCATCAGGAATCACATCCGGGCGGTCTCTGGCGGTTCTTGGCATAAAAAATGCGGTAATATAAGGCAGCATTGTCGGTACAGTATTCGCATGATCTTTTGCTAATTCGTCGATTTCATCCAGTGGTATTCCAATATGATATAACCATTCCGCTGTAATTTCTTCTCCAGTACAATCTTTCATTGGCTTATGAATATAATTTCCTGGTGTGTCACAAAAAAGACTGTATAGCCAGATACAGATTTCACCTTCTTTTTGTTTTCGAAACTGTCCCTGACGATTGACGGTCCAGCTTAATAGCCAGTTGGAATCCTCACAGGAAACAATACCTCCAGTTACAACCTTTCCGGAAAGAGGATCTCGTTTACAGATTCTTGTGATCGCATCAATGATCTTTGTATCACTGGTTGTGATCGTCGCAGATTCCCAACGTGTTTTACTAACATTTCCACAGAATTTCTCTGGATGACCAAAGGAAGGATCCTGTTTTGCAATATTCTTCCAAAGATTCCAGCACCCAGTGATACGAATCATTGCATCGCCATTTGCAGGTGTGTGATGATCTCCATACAGTGTACTTTCGGTACAACTTCCATTTGTCACAAAGACAAGATCATCTTTTGTCAGCGGAAGTATCTTTGTTTTAGAATTTTTGATATATTCGATACTTTTTGCAACCTTTTGATCATTTTCAAATGAAAAGATCACGTTCGTAACTTGTGTATGGAAATGAAAGATAACACCATTTTGTTTCAGATATTCGATCATTGGCAAGATCAAAGATTCATACTGATTATACCGTGTAAATTTCAAAGCTGAAAAATCAGGCAATCCACCAATATGATGGATAAACCGCTGTAGGTATAATTTCAGTTCCAAAGCACTGTGCCAGTTTTCAAAAGCAAACATTGTCCGCCAGTATAACCAGAAATCCGAATCAAAAACGTGTTCGTCAAAGACATCCTCGATTGTTTTATCATATAACTTTTCATTCGCAGTAAAGAATAACTTCATGATTTGCTTTCGACCTTTGGCATCGATATTGAATTTACCAAAGTTCTCAGAGGGTTTTCCTCGATGATTTGTTGCACGGCATAAGGAATAATTTGGATCTTCTTTGTTCAGCCAGTAAAATTCATCTAACACAGAGTTTTCTGGATGTTCCAGAGATGGAATACTATGAAATAAATCCCACAGACATTCGAAATGATCTTCCATCTCACGACCACCGCGCATAATATACCCACGATCAGGATCAGCGACTCCATCACAGGCACCGCCTGCAATATTGGATGCCTCTAAGATATGAATATGATCTCCTGACATTTGCGCATCACGAATCAGAAAACAGGCAGCAGCAAGAGAGGCAAGACCACTTCCTACAAGATAGGCAGATTTTTTCTCTATATCTTTTGGTTTCTTTGGCCTGGCAAACGCTTCATAATTTCCACTGGAGTAATAAATTCCTTTGCTATTTTTCTTCTGTTTATTTAATTCTGTGTTTTTGTAATCCGATTTTTTCACTTTTGTTTGAGGGTAAGAATATACAAGCTTTTCTTTCTTTGACTTTTTCATTGCAACAATGGCAGCACCTGCTACAGTCAGAATTCCTAGTTTTAAGATTTTTTTATTCATTTGGGTATCAGCCTTTCTATTATGATTTAAAAATAGTTTGCATCAAAAAGGTAGTTTTATTCTTTCGATATATTTGGTAAAATAAAAGAAGAATTATTCGAAAAGAATTGAGGAAAATAAAACAAGACCTTACAGTCATAACTGGCCATAAGATCTTGTCGCAGAAGAAAATGGATGACGACTTAATCATCATCGCGAGGTAAAAACGGTGGACGGAACGGATACAATTTTTCATAAGATTCAAGGTCGGCTTCTGTTCTTGGAACAACCTGGATCAATCCGGTACAGTCCGTAGTAGAGCAGATATTACACATTTCGAAGATATTTTCGTCAATTTCTTCGTTTGTAAGTTCTTGTTTCTTTTTCTTATCCTTCATGCATCGAAACCTCCTCGTTTCTTAGTATGTGATAATATCAAAAAAGTATTTTGTAAAATTCATCCAACAAAAAGTTGAAAATTTATGGAGATCAATGTATTTATGCAGAAATTACAGATAAAACACAAAACATGTTATATAGATCAAAATGGCTCCGATGGTCCGATCATCCTATGGGGAATGTATCCACATCGTGGAAATGAGATAGCACATATGTGGGAATGTCTGATGGAGACAGTCAATGATCAGGATTTTCTTTTATGTGCATTTCAGGTAGAAGACTGGAATGGGGATTTTTCCCCATGGAAAGCACCTGCTGCCTTTGGGGATGAAGATTTTAAGGGAAATGGTCTAAAAACTTTACAGTGGTTGACGAACGACCTGATTCCAGAATTAAAAACAGCTTATGGAGCAGACAGAGAAATTTATCTGATCGGATATTCCCTTGCAGGATTGTTTGCTTTATGGACAGCATATGAAACAGATATCTTCTCAGCAATTGCAAGCTGCTCAGGTTCTTTATGGTTCGAACAATGGGATCAATATGTGTCACATCATCGGATAAAGCATGAATGTTATATCTACATAAGTCTTGGAGGAAAAGAAGAAAAAACAAAGAATCAGGTTATGGCAAGAGTTGGAGATCGGACGAGAAAACAAGAACAAATTTTGCAAAATGATCCAAAGGTAAAGAAAACAATTTTAGAATTTAATAGCGGTGGGCATTTTGCTGATTCCGAAAAAAGACTTTCCAAAGCGGTCAAATGGTTATTAAAAAATAGAAAGGAACAATAAATGACGAATCCCAAAAGTGATGAATTATGTATATAATCGTGGCTTATAAATCTTTTTGATTGAGTACATCTTGTTGATATGTTAAAATTATAGAAAGCAAAAAGCATAGATCACACAGGAGGAATCAATATGAGCAAAAAAACAGCATTGATCACTGGTGCAGGTTCTGGAATCGGTCGTGCAACTGCACAGAAATTAGCGAACCATGGCATTAATTTGATTTTGATTGGACGAAATCTTAATAAATTAGAAGAAACAAAGAAGCTATGTGATAAAGTTGATATTAAATGTTTTTCAGTTGATATTAGTCACAAAGAAGAAATAAAAACATTGTTTGACCATAATTTGCAGTTTGATTATCTGATCAACAATGCAGGTGTAACGATGAATAAGAGATTTGAAGAAGTAACAGAAGAAGAATATGATCAGATCATGAGTATTAATGCTAAAGGACCATTTTTTATGTGTCAAAGTTCTTTACCAATCCTTCGTAAATCTGAAAGTGCAACAATTATTAATATTGGATCTGTAGTTGCATATAAAGGTTATATGGATCAAAGTGTTTACGCATCAAGCAAACATGCTTTGGCTGGTATGACAAAAGCATTGGCAAAAGAAGTAAGCAATGATGGAATTCGTGTGCATCTGATCAATCCGGGCGGAGTTTTAACAGATATGGTGCGACAGGCAAGACCTGATCTTCCACCAGATGCAAACGATATGATCGCACCAGAGGACATTGCGGATATTATTTATTTTATTTTAAGTCATAGAAGTAATGCGATCATAGATGAGATCAATGTACACAGAAGAACAAAAGAACCATTTTTATAAAAGATAGAATTTACTACAAAAAAGAAAATAAAACTTTTGCAGCACCCAGACTTTTAGGATGCTGTTTTTCTTTTGAGATATTCATGACAAAAATAGAAAGGAACAAAAAATTAATGAATAAAAAACAGCCGATCATAGAATTAAAACATATAAAAAAATGTTATACAAACAATGTGCCGGTCATTTATGATTTTAATCTTACGATCAATGAGGGAGAGTTTGTAACATTTCTAGGTCCTTCTGGATGTGGAAAAACAACAATTTTAAGAATGTTGGCGGGATTTGAGACACCAACGGATGGTGAAATCCTGTTTCATGGAAAAGATATCAGCATTCTACCACCAAATGAGAGAAAATTTAATACTGTCTTCCAAAAATACGCTCTTTTCCCACATTTAAATATTTATGACAATATTGCATTCGGGTTAAAAGAAAAGAAAATTCCAAAAGATGAGATTAAAAAGAAAGTAAAACGAGTACTAGAAGTCGTTGATCTGGAAGGTTTTGAAAAGCGAAAGATCGACAGCTTGTCTGGTGGGCAGCAGCAAAGAATTGCCATTGCAAGAGCAATTGTCAATGAGCCAAAGATCTTATTATTAGATGAACCATTAAGTGCCCTAGATTACAAGATGCGTCAGGAAATGCAGATCGAGTTAAAAAATATGCATAAAGAATTAGGTATTACGTTTATCTTTGTCACACATGATCAAGAAGAGGCATTGATGATGTCAGATAAGATCGTTGTCATGTCAAAAGGACAGATCCAGCAAGTTGGAACACCAGAGGAAATCTATAATAAGCCACAGAATGCTTTTGTTGCGGACTTTATCGGAGAGAGTAACATTTTTGATGGAGTAAAGAAATCAGACGATACTGTTCATTTTGCACATCATAATTTTCCATGTGAAGATGAATATGAAGCCGGTACCAGAGTTGATGTCATAATCCGCCCGGAAGATGTTATTTTATCATCTCCAGAAGATGGAAAATTTAGTGGTGAGGTTATTTCCTGCCTGTTTTGTGGCAAATTTTATGAAGTAGCTGTACAATCTGATAAAAATGAGATTGAAGCACATATTTTACACGAGATCAAACCAGGAACAAAAGTAGGAATCGATTTCACACCTGGAACGATTCATACAATGCCAAAAGATACGAAAGTAAATCATTATGTCGGTGTGATGGAAAAAGATGGTTATTTGAAATTTATGGATGGAAGTATCCCAGTTCCGGTTGAAAAACTTTTTGATGGGTGCAGATTGGAACATGGTCATATCGTAGATCAAGATGGGCATAAAGTTCATTTAGAGGGAGAAAAGGTAAAAATGTTCTTCCCATCCAAACTTGCCAATCTTAGTGATGATCCAGAAGAAGGATATTTTCAGGGAAATATCATCTCTATTATCTACAAGGGTGATCATTATAATTATCGCATTGTGAGTGAAAATAAAGTAGAGTATTCTGTTGATGATGAAGATTTATGGAATATCGGAGATTTCGTAAGTGTCGTAATTCCGGATGATGCGATGGAATTTCAAAGAGTTTCGGAGGAAAGTAAATGAAAAATGACAGACTAAAAAGTATTCTTGGAATTCCATACTTATTGTTTTTGACAATTGTTGTTGTTTGCCCTGTGCTTATTTTATTATATTATGCATTTACCAATGGAACTGGACAATTTTCTATGGACAATTTTGTTCTGTTTTTTACAGACAGTAAGGCAATTGGAACCCTGATCTACAGCGCAATGATTGCGATCGTAACAACCGTTGTATGTTTATTGATCGCATATCCTGTGGCATATATTCTTGCAAAAGGAGATTTTAAACGCGGAAATGTATTATTGATGTTATTTGTAATGCCAATGTGGATCAATTTTACCCTTCGTATTACTGCATTAAAAGAGATCTTAACAATGATCGAAGGAAATCTTGCTTTCCATCCATTTTTAAATACAGTGATCGGAATGACTTATGATTTTCTGCCTTTTATGATCTTGCCAATTTATAATACGATCGCCAAGATCGATCATAGTTACATTGAGGCAGCATTAGATCTTGGGGCAAAACATCATCGCGTATTTACAAGAGTGATCCTTCCGTTATCCATTCCAGGGATCATCAGTGGAACTACGATGGTATTTCTTCCTGCAATGACAAATTATGTTGTACTTGATATGATGTATAACAGTACCTACATCATGGGAAGTCTTGTTGGAAGTTACTTTAATATGTATGATTGGAATAACGGATCTGTGATTTCTATGATCCTTTTGATCTTAATCTTATTTTTAAGTATGTTAACTGGCGAATTTTCAGATAAGGAGGAAAATGCTTATGACTAAAAAAACGATACAGGGTATTTTCCTTGGAATCATCTTATTACTCATGTATCTGCCAATCTTGATCTTGGCAGTTTATAGTTTTATGGATTCTGCAATCATTGGAAAATCTGGAAGTTTTACTTTGAAAAATTATATTTATCTGTTTCATTCTGAGGATTTAAGGACAATGATCTTTGGAACGATCCTTTTAGCCTTGGTCGTTGCGGTTATTTCAACGATCCTTGGAACTCTTGGAGCAATCGGGGCATTTTATTCTTCAAATAAGCTTAAGAAACCGATCCATTTGATGAATCAGATTCCTGTTGTTAATGCAGATGTCGTTACTGGTTTTTCTATTTGCGTTTTATTGATCGTCTTTTTTAAGATGGATAAAGCCAGTTATATTCCGCTTGTGCTCGGGCTGGTATCTCTTTGTAGCCCCTTTGTATATCTGTCTGTGATCCCTCGTCTAAAACAGATGGATCCACAGTTATATGAAGCGGCATTAGATCTTGGATGTTCCCCGTTTGGAGCATTAAGAAAGGTTGTACTTCCACAATTAACTTCTGGAATCGTATCTGGATTCATGATGTCAATTACATTAACGTTGGATGATTATTTTATCACAACTTATACAAAACCATCGATGTTTGACACGATCAGTACCTATGTTGTCAATGCTACAAAAGGAGCACAGACCGATGTGAAAACCGCACTATGGGCATTATCAACGATCATCTTTTTGGTTGTGATTTTTATTGTGATCGGTATGAACCATACGGGGAGAAAGGAGCATGATCATGAAATATAAAGCATTTTCTATTCTTTTTTCCATCTTACTTGTGATCACCCTTCCGCTTGCATTATGTTCTTGTGGTTCAAAAAACAACAGCTCAAACAATGAAGAGATTGTTTTAAGAATCGCAAATTGGGAAGAATATCTTGATGAAGGGGACTGGGATGACGATGAAGAAATCAAACTGGAAAATGGGAAAAAAATCATCGGCAGAAATACTATGATCAAAGATTTTGAAAACTGGTATGAGAAAACATATCATAAAAAAGTAAAAGTCGAATATTCAAGTTTTGGAACCAATGAAGATATGTATAATCAGTTAACGATCGGTGATACATATGATCTGATCTGTCCATCCGAATATATGATCATGAAGCTTTTGGCAGAGAAAAAAATATTAAAATATTCTGATGACTTCTGGGATATTTCAAACAGTGAAAATTATTATGCAAAAGGAGTATCACCATATATAAAGAAATCATTAGATCAGTTAAAATATCACGGACAATCTGTGGGAGATTACACAGCTGGTTATATGTGGGGAACACTGGGCTATGTATATAATCCCAAATATGTTTCTAGAAAAGATGCCGAAGACTGGGGCTTATTACTAAATCAAAAATATCATAAAAAGGTAACAGCAAAAGACAGCGTCAGAGATTGTTATTTTGCTGTTCGAGGAATGCAGACACAAAAACAGATCTTAACAGATGAATTCCAAAAACAGGCAGATTATCAGAAAAAGTTATCTGCATTGTTAAATGATACTTCAGATCAAAGCATTCAAAGTGCTGGAGAGATTTTATCAAAAATGAAAGATAACGTTTATTCTTTCGAGACAGACAGTGGGAAATCAGATCTTGTCAGCGGAAAAGTTGTCGCCAATCTTCAGTGGTCTGGAGATGGTGTTTATTCTATGCAGCAGGTGGAAGAAGAAGGAATCAAACTTCGTTATGCAGTTCCAAAAGCTAGTACCAATCTGTGGTTTGATGGATGGTGTATGTTAAAGGATGGTATTGGAAAAGATAAGGAAAAGCAGCAGGCAGCACAGGCATTTGTAAACTATATCTCAAGACCAGATAATGTTGTAAGAAATATGTACTATGTCGGATATACATCTGTGATCGCTGGTGAAAAAGATCAGACAATCTATGATTATATCAAATATATGTATGGAAGCGATGATAAGAAGAGTGTTGACTATGATCTTAATTATTTCTTCAAGCAAAATGGAGACAATTATAACTATGTGATGAAAACAAGCAAAGAAATGTCAGAAGGACAGTTATATGCCCAGTATCCGACAAAAGATGTAATGAAAAGAAGTGCCGTTATGGCATATTTCGGAGATCACACAAACAAAAAGATCAGTCGTATGTGGATTGATATGCGTTGTTTTTCTTTAAAATGATCAGATTTTTGTGAATTTTTCGTAAAAATAAATATAAATTACATCTTGACACTAGTATAATACAAGAGTTTAAATTAGTTGTAAAGACAAAGAGGTCCTATGCATAGGAAAGTATGCAAGGGCTTCTTTTTTTATTTTCATGATTTTTATAAATTACAGTCAGATAGAAAGCGAGGAAGAAATATGAGTAAAAGAATCTTAGATCATCCGATCCTTGGAAAAACAGAGGCACATCTAAAAAAATTAGAAACTCTGGTATCCAATGCAAGATCAGACAGGTTATATTAACAAGTGGAGAAGTATTTGAAGCTGAAACAGTCATTGTAGCTGCTGGATATGAAAGTCGTTACATTACAAGAACTGTAGGAATCGATATTCCGATGACAAGATGTTTTGAAGAAGTGACAGAAATGCAGCCACATATGTTTGATATCATGTTAGGTACTGCAGACGCATTCCACTTCTCGCTGATGCTAAGATCATAAGAACCTGGGGTGGATGGCTAGATGATTCTTATGATGGAGTACCAGTGATCAGTAAAATAGATGAGATGGATGCATCCGATTTTAAAAATCTGTTTGAAAATTTGTATAACTATGAGAAATAGCTATAATGGAAGGAGGTTATCATTATCAAAGAAATAGAAGCAGGGGTCCTTGATGCCGCCAAGTGTGTTGATATCATGGAATTATGTTGGAATTTCCTAAAAAAACAAAAATCGAAGGTTTCCCCGTAAACGATGTTGAAACTGGAGCACCTTTAGCATTTATGGCTGCAAAGCTTTTAGCAAAAAAAGATTCAAAAGTTCTTACAATGCTTGGTGCTGGTCCGATTGCCAAAGCATGCTTTCGTGCGATCATGACAAATCTGAAACATATTGATACTGTCAAGATATCTAAATGTAAAAGAAAAAGGCATTGGACAACAGCTAAAAGTATGGGATCATCATATGTCTTAAAAGGAAGAAAGGAGGATGCTTATGAAAGAAAAATCAATCCTATGGAGAATCTTTCATTATATGAATCCAAAAAGAATTGATCCAAAAATGGTAAAGCTATGGATTTTCTGGATCTTATTTAATATTATTTTATTTTTTATACCACACAGTGTTTCAAAAGAATCTATATGGATACTTGTACCAATGGCAGGACTTTTCATTTATGCACTCGTAACAAAAGATGTGATGCAAAGTCTTTTGATGGGAACATTTTCAATGTACATTTTATGGTATAAATTTGGAAGTATCATAGCATTTTTTCGCGATTGTAAAGTTGTTCTGGCAGATGAAGAAAATATTGAAATGTATATGTCTTTCTTCCTTTGTGGTGGATTGATCATCGCAATGAAGAGAAGTGGAGCAACCAAAGCTTTTACTGAATTTGTAACGAGTAAATTTGGGAAAAATGAAAAAATGATTCTTGCAACGTCAGGTATTTATGCAGGAATCATGTCAATTGATGATTATGTATCTGCATTTACAGCGGGGGCGGCATTCTCTCCATTGATTGATGAGATCAAAAAGCCAAGACTTGCACTTGCATATGTAATAAGAACTCTAAGTATTTGTGTATCTGCAATGCTTCCAGTTGGAGCCTGGGGATATTTTATCATTTTTCAGATTGCTGATGCCAAGAATGTAGCCAACAAAGCTGCTGCAACCAGTCTTTTTATGAAATCTGTTCCATTTATGTTTTATGCTATTATTGCTTGCATTGTAGCACTCTTATTTGCATTTGGACTGCTGCCAAAGATTGGTCATATGAAAAAAGCATATGAAATGTCAGATCAGGGGAAACAGCTAGGAGAACTAACTGACGGATCTGAGGAAGAGGAAAATGATTTTGATGAAACAGATCCAAGAAAACAACATATCAGTGTTCTAAATTTGATCATTCCAATGATCACGATTGCGGTTGCATTGATCGCTACCGGCTTAAACTGCTTCCTGGCTTTTGGAATTACATTGATCGTTACTGCAGTCCTTTATATTTTACAAGGAATTATGACTATTAGTGAATATGTGCAATGTGTAGTTGATGGGTTTATCGATATGGTTGATATGGTCATCATTTTAATGATCGGCTATGCCATGCAGGAAGTTATGTATACTATGGGAATAGAAGGATTCGTTCAAAATGTATGCAATATGATTCCGATCATTCGCCTGATTCCATTTGTTTTATTTGTATTCTTCAGCTTCACTGAATTTTTATATAGTTTAAATTATACTCTGTATCAGATAGAACTTCCTGTTATGATCGTTGTTTTAACAAGGCTAGGTGCAAACGTACCACTCTGTATCGGAGCGATCATATCTGCCGGATTATTTGGTGCAAATGCGTGTGTAGTTTCTGATCTTGGAATTGTGTCAGCACGTGCAAACAGAGTCACTATTTATGATCAATATGAAAGTTCTCTTCCATATGTATTGATTTCAGGAGTAATATCTGCAATTTTTTATCTGATCGCTGGATTTATTTTTTAATATGAAAATGTCAGGAGGAATTCATATATGGAGAAAAAACAACCATTTTGCGAATGTTAGCAGGATTTGAAAAACCAAGTGAAGGACAGATCTTTTTTCAAGGAACTGATATTACTGATCTTCCACCAAATGAACGAAAGATCAATACGGTATTTCAAAAATATGCACTTTTTCCGCATTTGAATATTTATGACAATATTTCCTTTGGATTAAAAGAAAAATTCCAAAAAGAGGTTGACAGACGTTGGGGAAATCTGTTATATAAATGTGATAGATAAAATAATAAGAGTAAGGAAGTTTTATTTATGACCCTTTTAACCTACCAGGTATTCAAAACAATCGCAGATGTGGGAAGTTTCCATAAAGCAGCAGACATTCTAGGTTTAACGCCATCTGCAATCAGCCATGCCATCTCTTCGATGGAAAATGAATTAGGATTTTCAGTGTTGACAAGAAGCAAAGCAGGTGTCAATCTGACAAATTATGGAGAACAACTATTACCATATGTAAATGCTGTATTAAACTGTGATGAAAGCTTAAAGCAGGAAATCGCAGAATTAAACGGATTAAAACAAGGAAAAGTAAAAATTGGAGTATTCTCCAGTGTATGTACCAGCTGGCTTCCAGAGATCCTACATTCTTTTAAGAAAGAATATACAGAAATTGAAATTGAAGTTTTTCAGGGAACATATGATGATGTAGCTTACTGGCTCAAAAATGGAGTCGTTGACCTTGGATTTTTATCTGTATCAAGTGCAAAGGATATTCCAATCGAGCCATTATATCGTGATGAATTATTATGCGTATTACCAAGTGGCGTAAAAGAAGATAAAAGTACAAGTTATATCGATATCGAAGAAATGAAGCACCATCAGTTCGTAACACAACGAGACAGTACCGATGCAGATATCCAGAATTTTTTAAAAGAGAATTCTCTGCAGGTACAGTCAAATTATCATGTGGTGGACGATTTATCAACGATCGCACTTGTTGAGAAAGGTTTTGGAATCTGTCTGATGCCAAAACTTGTGATGACAGATATTCCATATAAGGTAGACAGTTACTCGATCAAACCACATGCAAGCCGAATCATTGGACTAGCAACGATGAATCCAAATTTTATGGCACCTGCGGTCCGCATGATGTTTAATCATATTGTTGATAAATATCAGGAAGACGAATTTAAAAAATAATATTAAAGCATGAATAGGACAAATCCTTTTATAGTTAAATGGATTTGTTCTGTTTTTTTATTGATAAGTAGTTTACAAGATATTTTATATAATTTTTCTATTATACAAAGCAAATATTATAGGTATAATCAATAGCCAGTCATAAAAAATATTAATTATCCGAAGTAATATTGTATGCCCTGATGCGATCAAAACGGGAATGACAAGTAATCCAGAACTTGAGAATTCATTTGGAAGAGAACGGATCAGCAGCAGCGGTTCTTGCGGCAAAAATTTTATAGTGGAGTCGGTGGAATTGGATTAATCTTAAATGAAGTGTATCGTCTTTACCAGGACGAGAATGCAAAAGCAGGAGCAATGGAGATCCTTGATCATTATTTAGATACTTCTACAGAAGACAATGAAGAAATTTACTGGAGTAACAACAGTCCTGTCTTTTTTGATGGCGGAAATATCTTATATCTGCTAGATTGTTGCAATACCTATAAAGAATTATCCTCCAAACTAAATGAAATTATTGTAAAAGCAACGAATCATATTTTAAAACTTGCAGGAACCAAAGTGAAAGATCATTGGGAGATTGCCTTTGATCGGACGAAACCGAAAGTGATCACAAGTCCTGCTGGATATTTTACAGGAGCTGCTGGTATGGTTGTGGCTTTGTTGCAGATATTTTGTTGCAGATATATTGTCTGGAGAAAAATAAAAATGAAATTGTTGGATTGATTGACGATCCTTATTATAAATGAAAATTTTTGCAGACCTTTATTCTTTGTGCTAGAATAAATTTATATGGATTTTATATTTTAGGAGGTAGCATATGAAAGTCAAAGGTGTAAAATTATATGCAAAAGATGATATTCGTCTGGAGGAATTTGAACTTCCAGAGATCAAAGATGATGAGATCCTTGTGAAGGTAATGAGTGATTCCATCTGTATGTCAACCTGGAAGATGGTAAAACAAGGAGCAAACCATAAGCGAGTTCCAGCAGATGTCGCAGAACATCCAGTTATCATTGGCCATGAATTTGCCGGAGATATCGTAAAAGTCGGTAAGAAATGGCAGGATAAATTCAAACCAGGTCAGAAGTTTGCACAGCAGCCAGCAATTCCGGGACAGGCTGAATCTCCGGGATATTCTTATACACAGTGTGGTGGTGCTGCAACTTATTGTATTTTCCCAAATGATATTATTGAAGTCGGATGTTTATGGACACATGATGGCGATTCTTATTTTGAATCTTCTGTTGCAGAACCAATGTGCTGCGTTATTTGTGGATATAAGACAAATTATCATGTGAAGGACCGTTATGAACATGTAATGGGAACTAAAAAAGGAGGAAGCATCGCAATTCTTGGTGGATGTGGTCCAATGGGATTAGGTGCCGTAAGTTATGCATTAGCTATTGAGAATAAACCAGCGAAAGTGATCGTTACAGATATCGATGATGCCAAATTAGAAAGAGCAAATCAGGTTATTTCCGTAGAAGAAGCTAAAGAAAAAGGCGTGGAATTAATCTATGTTAATACAGCTAAGATGAATAATCAGGTAGAAGAATTAAAAGCTTTATCTGTTGATGGTAAAGGTTTTGATGATGTCTTTGTTTATGTACCAGTCAGAGGAGTTGCTGAACTTGGAAATAAAATCTTAGCTTATGATGGATGTATGAATTTATTTGCAGGTCCTACAGATTCCAAATTCTCAGCTGATATGAATTTATATGACTGTCATTATAACGCAACAAAGATTCTTGGAAGTACTGGTGGAAATATTGATGATATGAAGGAAGCTATTGATCGTGCAGCAAGAAAAGAAATCAAACCTGCAGTAATGATCACTCATGTTGGAGGAATTGATTCTATCGTTGATACAACAAAAAATCTTCCAGACATTCCAGGTGGAAAGAAATTGACATACCTTCATATCAATATGCCAATGACAGCAATTTCTGATTTAAGAAGTCTTGCAAAAGATGATCCATTCTTTAACGATCTTGCTGATATTTGTGACAAGCATAACGGATTATGGAGTGCAGAAGCTGAAAAGGCTTTATTAACACACTATGGTGTAGAATAAACATATGAACAAATCCAGAACATATATTGCCATTGATCTAAAATCATTTTACGCTTCGGTTGAATGTGTAGAACGAGGACTGAATCCATTGACAACAAATCTGGTTGTAGCAGATGAGTCAAGAACGAGTAAGACTATCTGCCTGGCAGTCTCACCTTCTTTGAAGTCTTATGGAATTTCAGGGCGGGCGAGGCTGTTTGAAGTTATACAAAAGGTAAAGATGGCAAATGCTGATCGAAAAAGCCGGATTTACGGAGATTTTGATGGAGAATCTTATAATAAACCTGAATTAGATACAGATCCCAAAAAGGAAATAACTTATATTGTTGCACCGCCAAGAATGGCTCATTATATTTCTATGAGTAGAAAGATTTTCAGGTGTTATTTAAAATATATAGCACCAGATGATATTCACCCATATTCTATCGATGAAGTTTTCATTGATGCAACAGATTACCTCAAATTATATCAATTGAGTGCAAAAGAACTTGCTATGAAAATGATCAAGGCTATTCTTAAAGAAACAGGAATCACTGCAACTGCAGGAATCGGGACAAATCTTTATCTTTGTAAGATCGCAATGGATATTGTTGCCAAGCATACAATGCCAGATCAGAATGGTGTGCGTATTGCAAGCCTTGATGAACACTCTTATCGTGAACAGTTATGGGATCATCAACCGCTTACGGATTTTTGGAGAGTTGGGAAAGGTTATCAAAAGAAGTTAAATCAGATAGGGATTTTTACAATGGGGGATATTGCCAGATGTTCTATTGGAGAAGATACTTCATTTTATAATGAAGATCTTTTATATCGGACATTTGGAATCAATGCAGAACTATTAATCGACCATGCCTGGGGATATGAACCATGTACGATGAAGGATATCAAATCTTATGAACCAGAAACTAAAAGTATTGGAAGCGGTCAGGTTCTTTCTTGTGCGTATTCCTGTGAGAAAGCCAAACTGGTTTTAAAAGAGATGATCAACGAACTAGTCCTTGATCTTTTTGAAAAAATGGTTATGACCGATCAGATTGTGTTAACAGTTGAATATGATACAGAAAATCTTAAGAGCAATTATAAAGGTGAAATTTCTACAGATATGTATGGAAGAAAAATTCCAAAGCATGCACATGGAACAAGAAATCTTGAAGAATGGAGTGCATCTGGCAAAAAGATCATGAAAGCTGGACTAAGTTTATATGATGAGATCGTTGATCCGGTTTTAAGTATCCGTAAACTTTATGTGACAGCAAATCATATCATTTCAAATACAAAAGCAGAAGAAAAAAAGCAGTATCAACAGATATCCATGTTTGATCTTCTTCAAGCAGAAAATGAAGGTCAAGAGAAAGTTGATATAAAAAGAGATGATATCCGAGAAAAAAATCTTCAAAAAGCTGAACTTGAGATCAAGAAGCGATTTGGTAAAAATGCGATCATGAGAGGAATCAGCTTAGAAAAAGGTGCAACAGCGAAAGAACGCAACGATCAAATTGGAGGACATAAAGCATGAATAAATATGAAGATATGATTGATATGAAACGCCCAGTTTCCAAAAAACATCCACCTATGCCAATCAAAGATCGTGCAGCACAATTTGCTCCATTTGCAGCCTTATCCGGGCATAGAGAAGCTTTGGCTGAAGAAATAAAAAAATACGATGAAGACCTCGGCTATCAATAAAGAATCATAAAAAAGATGCATTCCTAAAAATGTTTACGGAATGCATCTTTTTTAATTATATAGAAATTTATTTTGTTACATATTTTTCTTTTAATTCGGCAACTTTATTTCCATATACGTCGTTGCGTTTTTGCTGAAGAATAATATTCTTGATTGTATCTGCAACATCTTCGTAAACAGAAGCCTGTGCATCTTTTTTATCTTCAACCTTAATGAGGTGGTATCCAAACTGAGTCTTGACAGGTCCTACAATATGTCCAATCTCTGCAGCGAAAGCGGCATCTTCAAATTCTTTGACCATCTGTCCTCTTGTGAAAGCACCAAGATCTCCTCCCTGCTGTTTGGATGGACATGTTGAGAATTCTTTTGCAGCATCTTCAAATGTAATTTCCTCAGCAACGATCTTCTCAAGAATTTCCTGACATTTGTCTTCTTCATCTACAAGAATATGTTTTGCATGAACTGTTTCTCCAGCCATAAACTGATTTTCATTTGCTTTATAATATTCTTTTGTCTCTTCCTCAGTAACAGCAATATCCTTCATTGCTTCTCCAACAGCCATCTGTGCAAGAATCTCTCTCTTTGCATGTGCCAGATTATCTTGGAAAGCATCTGTTTCTTCCAGTTGCATTTCTTCACCTAATTTAGCGAATAAATGAACCGTGATGATCTGTTCTAAACACTGATTTCTGAAATGTTCATTTGAAGCATAAGCTTGCTGTTCTTTTGGCAGAGCAGCGATTAATGCATCAACGTCTTTCTGTGTGATTTCTTCTCCGGCAATAACAGCCAGTACATTCTGGTTATCCATAATGATTTCTCCTTTAATCTTACTTGTGATTGAGGGGTTATTATATCATAAATCGTAAGTATTTGGTAGATTTAAGTAAAAAAATAAGATATAATAAAAAAATGAATTATAAAAAGAAACTGGTACGCAGCCTATGGAACAAATTATTAAATATGAATTAATTATTAACAAAGCACTGCGATCTGCATTAGAATATGATAAACTAGATGAACAGATTAATGAATTACAGCAGGTTGATATGGATATTATTGTTTTAAGACTTGGTGGTGCTTTTTCAAGAGAAGACGAAGCATTAACTTTTGATCAGTTGTATCGCAATGCTGATTCTGCCATGTATCATAGTAAAAAGATTCCTGGCTGTCATGCGACTATCTATAATGAAAAACTGGAGGTAAAATAAGATGTCGATCATACCGATTACCGATTTTGATGACCCACAATTAGATATTTATGCTCGTCGGTCTGAAGGACAACTGTTGCATTTTTATGAACCCAAAGAAGGTATTTTTATTGCTGAAAGTCCACGAGTAATACAGACAGCCTTTGATGAAGGATATGAACCAATCTCATTTCTTGTAGAAGAACGTCATGTTAAGACTCAGGCGAAACATATTTTAGAGCAGTACCCAGATATTCCTGCTTATACCGCCAGCTATGATGTATTGAAAAAACTGACAGGATTTGTCATGGCAAGAGGAATGCTTTGTGCTATGCATCGAAAGAAACTGCCTTCTCTTACTGATGTATGTAAAAATACAAATCGTATCGTTATTTTGGAGAATGTTATGAATCCAACGAATGTCGGGGCAATTTTTCGCAGTGCAGCAGCATTAAATATGGATGCCATACTGCTTACGAAAGGATGTTCTGATCCGTTGTACCGCAGATCTGTCCGGGTAAGTATGGGTACTGTATTTCAAATTCCATGGACTTTTGTTGATCACACAGTTTCATGGCCGGAAAATGGTATCAGACAATTAAAGGAACTTGGATATAAAACAGTTGCGATGGCTTTAACAGATCGTTCTGTAAGTATTGACAATCAAAAATTGATATCCGAAGATAAATTGGCTGTTGTACTTGGAACAGAAGGTGATGGTTTAAATGATGCCACGATATCATTATGTGATTATACAGCCAAAATCCCGATGGCACATGGTGTAGACTCTCTGAATGTTGCAGCTGCCAGTGCAGTAGCTTTTTGGCAGCTTTCTAAAAGATAAAATATTTTATATACGATATATAGAAGGAATTAAACAAAAATATGAACTCAAATTTTGAACATTATCGAATCTTTTATTATGTAGCGAAATACGAAAATCTTACAAAAGCAGCTTCTGCAATGCACACAAGCCAACCATCGGTAACAAGAACGATTCACAATCTTGAGAAGAATCTTGGCTGCCGTCTATTTGAGAGAAGTAAAACAGGAATGAAACTTACTCCAGAAGGTGAAGTATTTTATGAATATATTGCTGCAGGTTGTTCTCAGTTTTTTAAGGCAGAAAGTAATTTAAGCGATATGTTAAGCCTTGATAATGGAACAATTTATATCAGTGCTACAGAAACAGCCTTACATTGCTATTTATTTCAGGCAATGGAATCTTTTAATGCAAGATATCCTAATGTCCATTTTAAGATTTTAAATAATAGCACAAAGAAATCTATTCATATTGTCAAAGAGGGAAATGTTGATTTTGCAGTTGTATCTGCACCATTTCATATAGAAAAACCTCTAAAAAAGCAAATATTAAGAGAATATCATGATATTTTAATTAGTGGAAAACGTTACAGCGAATTAAAAGGAAAACAATTATCTATTAATCAACTCTCAAAATATCCATGGATCAGCCTTACATCCGAAGCAATCACAAGGAAATTCCTAAATCAGTATTTCGAGAAAAATGGATTAAAATTTGAACCAGATATTGAACTTGCAACAACAGATATGATCTTGCCAGCAGTTCGGCATAATCTTGGAATCGGATTTATCCCACCGGAATTTGCTATTGATGATCTTGATTCGGAAGAAATCTTTGAGATTCATGTGCAAGAAACATTTCCAGAACGAAATATTACTTTGATTTATGATACAGAATATCCTCAAAGCATTGCCGCTAAAGAATTTTTGAAATTTTTAAGTGAAACAACCATCCTATAAAATAAAAAATCTCCAAAGATAGAATAAATTTCATCTTTGGAGATTTTTTAGAACAATATAAAAGTGTAAACTAGTTACCTTTATTTAGGATATTTTTATCATAACATGAACATAATTGTGCGTAAAATACATTTTTTACATCATATTCATAACAAATTGATATGGATAATCAAAAGATTTTCTTAAGGAGTAAAAAAATAAATTTTAATTATTTGATATTGTAAAAATATATGATAAAATACGGAGAGAGAAAATAAGGAGGGTATTTTATAATGTTTTCTAAAAAATTTACAGCGCTTACAAGCGTTTTTTTGATTTTTGCGATTGTAGTAGGCGGTATGCTTGGATTTTACGATGCCAGATTAGAAGCTGCAGTTACTCCAAAAAAGCAATCCATGGATAAGGTTAAGATTAAAAATAAAGAAGATCTGACATTTGATAAAGACGTTGTTAATATTTTGTTGGTCGGCTCTGATAATGGAGCTCAGGGATCTGAAGATGGTGATCATGGAAGATCTGACAGCATGATGGTTGCAACGATCAATTTTAAGACAAAAGAATTAAAATTAACATCATTTCTCCGTGATATGTATGTTGAGATTCCGGGACACGGAAGAAACAAATTAAACGCAGCTTATGCATTTGGTGGAGAAGAACTTCTATATCAGACACTTGCCCAAAACTTTAATATTAAAATTGATAAATTCTGTGTTGTGGATCTTTCTGCTTTTGAGAAAGTTATCAATCGCATTGGCGGTATTGAAATGACTCTTGAAAAAAGAGAAGCAGAATATCTTAATACAACCAACTATATTTCCAAGAAGAAATATCGTAATGTAAAACCTGGTAAGCAGACATTAAATGGATGTCAGGCATTGGGCTATGCAAGAGTCCGTCATGTATATTCTAAAAAATATGGAGATGAAGAATTCGGGAGAACTGGAAGACAACGTGCTGTTATGCAGGCAACTTTCCAGAAAATGTTAAAGCATAATCCTGCGGATCTTGTAACTATTGCTATTGATGCATTAGGCGATGTATCTACAGATATGGATTCTACTTATATTAAGAAACTTATTTTTTCCGTAGCCACTATGGGAACTACAGAGATTGATCAGCTTCGTGTGCCAATTGAGAATACTTATAAGACAGCCGTTGTTGGACATTATCCTCCTTGTGGTTTTGTATTTTTTGTAAACTTTAAAGCTAATCAGGAAGCATTAAAATACTTTATGTTTAATAAAGGAAAACGCCAAGATTTCGCGCAGAATTATGGTGGTGCAGATGCTGCAGAAACTTGCGGATATCCATCAAAATACGATTATAATCGTTCCAAAGGAGATTCTGGAAATATCTTTAATAGTTCCAATACAACAGAAGGTGAATAAAACAAACAAATTACTTATTGATAATTTTTCTCATTCTTTTCACTGCAATTAGCCTTGAGTAACTGATATTTGATGTTTTATAATGTACAAAGTTACCAAAGGAATAACATTTAAAATCATTCCTTTCGGATACAAAAAGTTAATGATAAATCATATAAATATTACAGGAGGATACAGACATGGATTTAACAAAAGTTTTATCAGTAGTAAAGAGCAAAAAGACAGGATTTTTTGCAGCAGGAGTTTTATTTGGTACAGCAGGTATTAAAGCATTATCAAGTAAAGATGCTAAAAAATTATATACAAATGCAACAGCTGCCGTTCTTCGTGCAAAAGAATGTGTTATGGATACAGTAACAACAGTTCAGGAAAATGCAGAAGATATTTATGAAGAAGCAAAGCAGATTAATGAAGACAGAGCTGCTGCAGAAGAAGAAATGGAAGCTTACGCTGAAGCTGATGATGATGAAGAAGCAACAGAAGAAGTTTCCGAAGATGCTTTTAAAGAAGTAGAAGAATAAGAAAAAATATTTAATACAAACACCTGCAGTTTATTTTCTGCAGGTGTTTTCAAAGAAGAAGGAGTTTATATGAAATTTACGATCAAACATGAGATCCGTGGCAGAATTCGTATTCATAACTGTCAGCGAACGATGAGTACTGATCAGGCAGATGAACTTCAATATTATCTGACAACAAAAGATTTTGTCACATCTGTCAAAATCTATGACCGCACGAACGATATCGTGATCTGTTATAGTACAGATCGTGAAAAGATTCTTAACACTTTAAAAAAATTTTACCATGGAATCATTACTGTTCCAGATAATTATCAAGAAAGTCAGAGCAGACAGCTAAACCAGTCTTATTGGGATAAGATTACAAGTAAGGTACTCTTCCATTATGGAAGTAAATTGTTTTTCCCATATCCATTAAGAGCCGGTATCACAGCTGTCAAATCTGTAAAATACATATATGAAGGAATACATACACTTGCACAAGGAAAAATTGAAGTTCCAGTGCTTGATGGTACTGCGATTGGTGTATCTATGCTAAGAAGGGATATCAATACCGCATCCTCTATCATGTTCTTACTTGGAATCGGTGAAATTCTTGAAGAGTGGACACATAAGAAATCTGTCGATGATCTTGCCAAGAGTATGTCATTAAATGTTGGGAAAGTATGGAAAGTCGATGGCGATCATGAAGTTTTAGTATCTTCTAATGAAATTCAGACAAATGATATTGTTCATGTTCAGATGGGAAATATGATTCCTTTTGATGGTGTTATCATTGAAGGAGAAGCTATGGTCAATCAGGCATCTTTAACTGGAGAATCTATTCCTGTCCGTAAAACAATAGATGGATATGTTTATGCAGGAACAGTTCTTGAAGAAGGAGACTTAAAAGTCTGTGTTAAAGAAGCTAACGGATCAGGTAAATTTGATAAGATCGTTACAATGATCGAAGAATCTGAGAAATTAAAATCATCTTTAGAAAGTAAGGCAGAACATCTTGCAGATCGTCTGGTTCCTTATACATTAGTTGGAACTGCCCTCACATATTTGCTTACAAGAAATGCAACAAAAGCATTATCTGTATTGATGGTTGACTTTTCATGTGCCTTAAAACTGGCAATGCCAATTTCCGTTTTATCAGCAATCAAAGAGGCAAATGATCATAATATTGTTGTCAAAGGTGGAAAATACTTAGAGGCAATGGCAGAAGCTCAGACAATCGTATTTGATAAAACAGGTACTTTAACAAAAGCAGAGCCAACAGTTTTAGATATTGTTTCATTTAATGGTATGAAATGTCAGGAATTATTAAGAATTGCTGCATGCTTAGAAGAACATTTTCCTCATTCTATGGCCAAAGCTGTTGTTCAGGCAGCCAAAGATCGTAATCTTGTGCATGAAGAGTTGCATTCAAAAGTTGAATATATTGTAGCTCATGGAATTTCTTCTATGATCGAAGATAAGAAAGTCGTAATCGGAAGTTATCATTTTGTATTTGAGGATGAGCAATGTACGATTCCAGAGGAAAAACAAGAATTATTTAACAGTCTTCCAGAAGAATGTTCTCATCTGTATATGGCAATTGAACATAAGCTTGCAGGTGTGATCTGCATTGAAGACCCACTGCGTGAAGAAGCAAAAGATGTCATTAAGGCTTTAAAAGAAGCTGGTATTTCCAAGGTTGTCATGATGACAGGAGATAGTGAACGAACAGCAAGAGTTATCGCAGAAAAAGTTGGTGTAGATGAATATCATGCCGAAGTACTTCCGGAAGAAAAAGCTGCATTTGTTGAAGCTGAAAAAGCTGCAGGAAGAAAAGTTATCATGATCGGTGATGGAATCAATGATTCTCCGGCACTATCTGCAGCAAATGTTGGAGTTGCGATCAGTGATGGAGCTGAAATTGCACGAGAGATTGCTGATGTAACGATTGAAGCTGATCATTTACATGGTTTAGTGGCATTAAAACATATCAGTAATAGTTTGATGCATCGTATTCACAATAATTACCGCTTTATTGTTGGATTTAACGCAGGACTTATTGGTGCTGGTGTTTTAGGAATCTTACAGCCAACAACATCTGCATTGTTACATAATACATCGACCCTTTGTATTGGGCTTAGAAGCATGAAAAATCTGCTTCCTGAGGAAGAACAATAGAATAAAATTAAGAAGGTTAGTCATGAAATTTGACTAGCCTTCTTTTTAGTTGTGACATTAAATTTGTGTGTGTTAGTATTCCGTGACATTAATTTGACATTAAAATTTGAAATTTTTCGGTTCTAATTGATCAGCAACATCCTTTTGGCTGTTACCATACATATGGGAATAAGTATCAAGAGTAGTAGAGATATTCTCGTGTCCAAGCCGGTAAGACAGTGTTGCAATATCTACATTCATATGAATCAACATTGATGCATGGGAATGTCGGAGATCATGGACTTTGATCTGTCTGATTTCTGGGTGCTTTTTATACATCGAAATCATTGCATCATTTAAATATGTTGAATTAACTGGAAAGATTCTATCTGTTGGTTTCATTCCAGGAACTCTTTTAATATAAGCCATAAGATCAAAATATAAAAAGTCCGGAATGGAAATATCTCTAACAGCTTTCTTTGTCTTAGGTGTAGTGATCATCTTTTTATTACCGACAGTTGAATACGTCTTTGTGATGCTGATCATATAGCAGGCATTTTGCTGATCATAATAAAGATCCTCCTCAGTTAATGCCATAAGTTCACCTTTTCTCATCCCAGTATAAAATAAAGTTTCGAACATTATTTTTTGACGAGTATTTGACAACAAGTTATAAAATTCATGAAATTCCTCTTTTGTCCAGATCTGAAATTTTTTGCTGTCTTTATCTTTTAATGGATCAAGATTTCTACATGGATTTTCTTTCAGTCCACAGTGTCGCACAGCATACTCAAATATCGAAGATAACTGGCTAGTCAATGTCTTTTTATATAAGACCTCTTGTAATTGCTTAAAATGAGTGAATTTTGCCATTTGGCAATATGCTCACTTGTTATTTCAACTATCTTTAATTTTTCAAAGAATGGCAGATAGTGTTTATCTATATGTCCTCTTAAATTATACAATGTAGATTCCTTCCGGCGATGTTTGACGTATTCATAATATTTATCAGCTAAAGATTTGAAAGTAATGTCAGGAGCAGTACTGAAGTGTTCCAGGAACTTTCTTTCAAATTCCTGTGCATCTCTCTTTTTTAGGAATCCTCTTTTACGTTTTTGTTTTCGATCACCTTTCCAATCGGTATAATAAAATTGACAGTACCAGGTATTGCGTTTTGTGTCTTTGTATACAGACATAATATATCCCTCCTAAAAAAGGGCACAAAAAATACACCCTCATCAATTTGTAAAAATCGGGAGTGTATGATATAATCCTATTGTTCAGGTAGGAGCATATCACACACAAAGTTGATAGGTTTCTAAATTCCGTCCAGTTGCAGCTGGGCGGTTTTTGTTTTGCATAATGTTGAATCTTATACTGTAAAATGTTATAGTTACAGCAAATGATTATTTTATTAGTGAACGGATAGCACTAACAATTGAGTTAGTGTTCCAACCGACAATTTTGTCGGCATGCATAGTAATATAAGAAGGGACTCTTTGTTGTCCCCAAGGTAATACCGCAAGAATCGGTTTCCCCATTCGTACAGATTCATCAATCTCGTACTTCATCCAATCGCTGTGTGCAGCGTACATTCCGGAAAGCACGATAGTAATTTGACTAGGTCGAATTTTCGCTGATATAAGTTCCTGAATTTCACTATTGGTCATCGGAGTACCAGCAGGGAATAAAGGTTTTTCTATTGGGGCAGAATAATTGTAGTAGCTAAAATATGTAGCCTTATCTAAGAAGCTAATTAATTTATTATAGTCATCGCCATATTTCCAAGCGTGGCTGATAAATAATCTGTAATCGTATAATTTTGGCATAGTATCAATCCTTTCTAATTTAAAATGAGGAGGTTAATATGAGTTACAAAAAAATCAAAAAATTTAGAAAAAAACCTGTGGTGGTCGAAGCATATCAAACAGATAAAAAAGAAGTTATTCATACACTTGAAGGAGATATGATTGCTTCTCCAGGAGATTGGATTATAACTGGAATCAATGGAGAAAAATATCCATGTAAGCCGGACATATTCGAAGAAACTTATGAAAAAGTAGAATGAGATTATTTTTTCTTACTTTTTTCGGAATTAATATCTTTCCATTGACCATTTTCTGAAGACATTATATTTTCGACATTTTTAATAAAAATATTTTCAATGGTTTCTTCTCCAGTATTATAAGGAAAAGAATTAGTAATATATAAATATTTTTGATGCTTTAATAATTCACACGTGGTTCTATATTGAATCCAATTTTCATGAAATCTGTATAATTTTGTAACGGATTCTATAATTGCAATCAGTGCACCTAATATTCCAATTATGACAGGAATCCAGAAATTGTATTTAGAATACCCGGCCAATAAAGGAATAGAAGAAGCGAGTACAATTTCAATCAATTGGGAGTACTTATAATATTTTTGATCTTGCATTGCTTTTTCGTCATACCATTTAATTTGCGGATCAAGTCGCTTACTCATATATTCTTTTATATCCATTTTAAACCTCGTACCTGTAGTAAGTTTGTAAGTTGTTAAAATCAAGTTGAAAAATCCAAGAACTTTGATTATAATATACTTAACAAGGAAGTCGGCACGATGGAGCAAACCCATCCGCTCCGGCGAATGCTTAACGAAAAATAGTCGTTCTACACTTACCAGGGGCAGGACGGCTATTTTTTATGTGTGTAATTCAGAATAGCAATGATTAACAGTGCAACATTTATGATGATCATAAATTCCTCATATGTACTCATAAAAGCCTCCTTTCCGCAATGCTCGGAGCGGTTGGAGACTTGCCGCCTGACGACTTCCTGGGTAAGTATATTATATTTTCAAAGTTCTATTGTTGTGATGTCGCAATATTCTGTCCAGTTGGTAGCGGTGACTTACTGCAGTAGGTCATCGCTATTTTAATTTATAAATAGGTATCCATGTAGGATCTCCTGATTTTTCTACTTTTTTAACGGTCAGTATATTATCAACGATTCCAAGATGAATTATATATCCTTCTTTTTTAAACCAAAATATTAATCGTGCTTTAGCAATATGTCCATTCTGAAGATAACCAATCTCGCCAAAAAAATCTCTATCTATATCGGATTCAAGAATTTGATCATCATTCTTGTAGTCGTAATGTAAGATAAGTGGGATTTTTTTAGGTCGACCAGAATGTGTAAATGGATTCCCTTCATAATATGTATGAGATTTCAAATATACGAATCGAGAAGCATCAATTCGAAATCTTCTTTTTATATGGGAAAGTTTTAATGCATATGAAACTAATTTATTGATTTGATCAATTTCATATGAAATTATTTCTTGGTCTTCGTGTGGAATAGGGAAGAATCCATCAACTAAATTTTCTGGTATTTTTCGTCCGGAATATTTAATATCTGGCGAAGAAGCAACAGATGTTTCAGAAAATTTAGGTTGTGGATGTTGCGCTTCTATAACTTCAATATGTTTATTAATTGCTTCCAGTCCAAGTTGAGTTGGCTTACCATTTGCATCAAGATATTTATTACAAAAAAGAAATTCTTTTTCTTTTTCAAAATCAATACCGTATCTGTATTCAAAATATGCAGGAACTCTTTTATTTTTATATTTCTTAAGCCAGTAGAGCATGTATATATGTCCAGGTAATAATCCATCTGAATATGGAGTCATTATAATTTTTGGAATTATATTTTGCTTTGGAAATAGTTTAGTGCGTTCCATCCACTCTTCAACATTTCGTTCATCAGAAATATATGGTTTGACAGGATAGTTTGAATAATAAGTATCATATATTATTTGTTTTTCAGAAGAATTAGTGGTTTTGATCAAACCAAATAATTTATTTATTAACCCCATTTGTCCTCCTTCTGCTGTAAACGTAATTTAATTAACTTCTCATTATATCCAAGCGCACATGCAATTTGCCCAGTTGTATATTCTTGATATTCTAAGAATGTTTCATCTGGCACCAGAAGTTCCATAGCAAATAGATCAGCCTCTTTTTCATACTTTGTCGTATTAAATCCAGTATATGTATCCATGAAGAGAGCATTCGCTTTTTTATGTAATAGCATATGTCCCAACTCATGGGCGCAGACAAGAATCTGTTCATGTTCTGGAAGAGAATCATCAATATAAATAATGTTGTTACGTTGGAAATATTGATAAAATCCTCTGACACCTTCAAGTGGCATTGGCACAAGGATAACATTCATTCCCTTGATAATCTCAAAGGGATTTCTTGTTTTGTGTTTCTTGACAAGTGAATTTACAATCTTTTTTATGTCCATTCACATCAGTCCTTTTTATATTTTTTAGG
>OLPN01000151.1_pt1 | contig 72138 bp, 58 predicted proteins | sample 1672601 | NCBI WGS metagenome assembly OLPN01 (sample SAMEA3136704, study PRJEB25190) | human gut metagenome | reverse complement strand
CGCCCTCTCCAAACTCCACATCAATGTGGATATAACTGTCGGCTTTTTTGTGGGATAAAAGAACTACCGTCTCGACGTGCACCGTCTGCGGAAACATATCCGCTGGGCAGACTCTCTTGAGTTCATACCCGTTATCGCACAAATACCTCAGATCCCTCGCCAGCGTCGCGCTGTCGCAGCTGACGTAAACGATCCTCTCAGGCTGCATTCTGACCATGGTAGAGAGGAGGTTTTCGTCGCAGCCTTTGCGGGGTGGGTCGACGACGATGACATCGGCGCGGACGCCTTCTTTTTCGTATTTTTCAGGGAGGACTTCTTCGGCTTTGCCGACGTAGAACTCGGTGTTGGTAAAGCCGTTTAAGGAGGCATTTCGACGGGCGTCTTCGATGGCGTCGGGGATGATCTCCACGCCGTAGACTTTTCTGGCTTTCCGGGCCAGGAAGAGGGAGATCGTGCCGATACCGCAGTAGAGGTCCCAGACCGTCTCCTCGCCGGTAAGGCCGGCGTATTCCAGGGCTTTTCCGTAAAGACGCTCGGTCTGGACCGGGTTCACCTGGAAAAAGGATAACGGGGAGATCTGGTATTTGACCTCTCCGATATAGTCCTCGATGTAGGGGCGGCCCCAGAGATTGATGACTTCTCTTCCGAGGATCACGTTTGTCTTTTCCTTATTTACATTGAGGGAAATGCTGGTCATGCCCGGAATGATTTTCAGAGAATCCACAAGAGCCTCCTCTCCCGGGATTTTTCGGCCGTTGATGACGAGACAGACCATGATCTCCCCGGTACGGAAACCGCAGCGGATCAGGCTGTGGCGCATGAGACCTTTTCCGGTGGCTTCATTGTAGGGTTCCACATGGAAAGCGTTCATCCAGGCGAGGATTTTTTCCAGAATCTCCTCGTTGACTTCTTTTCCCAGATGGCAGCTCGTATTCTCGATGATGCTGTGGGTCCGACCGGCGTAAAAGCCGGTGATGATTTTCCCGTCCCGGTTTTTTCCAAAGGGGAACTGGGCCTTGTTCCGATAATGAAAAGGATCCTCCATGCCGATGATGGACTCCATGGGGATCTCCTCAAATTTGCCGATCCGTTTGAGGTTGTTCTCGACTTTTCTGGTCTTGAAGGCCAGCTGGGCCTCGTAGCTCATGGCCTGGATCTGGCAGCCACCGCACTGGCGGGCCACCGGGCAGAGGGGCTCCACCCGGTCAGGGGAGGGGGTCAACACCTCCATGAGACGGGCGAAACCGTAGGTCTTTTTCAGTTTCATGATCTTGGCCCGAACCCGGTCGCCGATGACCGCGTCCTTGATAAAGAAGGTCATTCCTTCAAATTTTCCGATGCCGGTGCCTTCTTCGCTGAGATCTTCTATGGTAACTTCGATCAGATCATCTTTTTTCAAAATTCTGTGGTCCTCCTCACGTTGGAGTCTACAAAGCGGTTATAGCCCAGCCACTCGTCGGTAGTAGCGGAGCCCGTCAGAATCTCGCGGAAGGTCTCCATCCGCGCGTCCGTGTTGTCCGCAAAGTTCAGGGCTGCTGCCTCTGCGAGAGCCGGTTTCTTCGGAGAACCGTATTCCAGCTCGCCGTGATGAGCCACGATGCAGTGCTTGAGCTCGCTGGCCAGACGTTTCGGGAAATCCGGAATCCGACGAATCCCCAGGCCCACAAGCTCCACACCGATCACGATATGGCCCAGAAGCTGGCCGTCGTCGGTGTAATCGTTGGCCGGAAAGGCGGAAAGTTCCTTGGTTTTTCCAATATCATGAAACATGGCCGCCGTGATGAGGAGGTCTCTGTTCAGGAAATCATATTGGTCCGCATAGAAATCGCAGAGTTTTACCACGCTTAAGGTGTGCTCCAGAAGGCCGCCTACAAAGCCGTGGTGAACGCTTTTTGCCGCGGAATGTTTTTTGAAAAGACGGATGAAGGCCTCATTTTCCACGAAAAAGCTCTCCGCCAGCTTCAGAAGGTACGGATTTTTGACTTTTCTCATATATTTCAGGAGCTCTTCGTACATCTCGTCGATGTCCTTGCGGCTCATGGGAAGATAATCCGCCGGATCGTACTCTCCCTCCTCCGCCCGGGTGGCGCGTTTGATGGAAAGCTGCAGGGAACCCTGGAAGCTCGTCACATCGCCCACCACATAGACATAGTCCAGAGCGTCAAAATCGCCGATTCCCGGTGAACCCGGATCCCAGATCTTGGCGTCCAGCGTGCCCGTCTTATCCTGCAGGATCACGTTTTCGTAGGATTTTCCGCTCTTGGTCAGGGCTGACTGTCTGGATTTGCAGAGATAAATATCTCCCAGCTTCTCGCCTTCCCTCAATGTTTCAATATACTTCATTCTTTTTCCTCGTCTTTCTATATTCAACGTTTTGCCAGTGTAATATTTACCTTTGTCTCTTTGTACTCGCTCTTCCCTTTCCGCCAAAGGCTCACGGAAATGGTGTCTCCCGGCTTCCTGTCCCGTAGGATGGCCATATAGTCCTGCATGGATTCCACCTCGCTGCCGTCAAGGGACGTAATTACATCGGTGGCCTGAATGCCGTTTTCCATGGCAGGGGAACCTTCCTCCACCTGCATGACGATGACGCCCTTCGGCATATTTAGCTCCTTCGAGAGCGCATCCGTCACGTCTTTCCCGAGGATGCCAAAATAAGGCAGGCTCGTCCGGCTCGCCAGCGCATTGACCAGACCGCCGATCTCGGAGATTCCCACGCCGTTTAAGGTGGAAGAATCGGCATTTTTTGTATCCGGTCCCAGAATGCCCACGACCTGTCCGTCAAGGTTCATGAGGATACCGCCGTTCTCGTTTTTTCCGATGATATCCGTATTGATCCGCTGATAGCTGCCGTCGCAGAGATAGAGATAGGGCTGGGCCGTCACCATGCCAAAGGAGACATAGCCCGCGCTCAGGGCAATGATGGGATCGCCGATCTTCGTCTCGCCGGAATCCGCAAACTCCGCCGCCTCCACATAGGCCGCCGTCATCTCGCCAAGCTCTCTCGAAAAAACCTTTACCACAGCCAGATCCGAGATCTCATCTGAAGCCTGGAGCCAGCCGTCCGCAATAGAGCCGTCCTCAAAAGTCACTTTGATGCTGTCCGCGTCGGAAATGGTATTTTTCTCCGTGAGAATCAGAAGCGTCCCTTCCGTCTTGCTAATAATAACACCCGCCGTGCTGCTGTGGCTCTCGCTGACATCGTTAAAAAGATCCAGCTCGCTGGTGACGCCGGTGACAGTGACGATGGAGCGCTTCGTCTCGTCGGCGATCTCCGCCATCTCCGTATAAAATTGCTCATAATCATTCAGATCCGGTTTCTGGGCCGCCGCCTCCTCAAGAGGCGCTGCCGTTTCCCGCTCCGTCGCGGCGGTTTCGCTCTCTGTCTCGCCGCCCACAACGACCATTTTATCCTTTTCCTTCATATAATGCAATGCAAAAGGCTGAACAAACGCAAAAGTTCCGCCGGCGGAAACGCCGAAAATCACGGTGACCGCCACGCCGCGCACCGTCCGCCGGAAACTTTTTCTCCGGTAAAAAGGCTTTTTTCTGATCTGTTCCTGAATAAAAGAATCTTTTTTCTTTTCGTCTTCTGACATCCTTACAACTCCTTCGTCAAAAGTTAGCGCAGTTTTGGAAAATAGTTTATCAGAAAGATATGAACATTTTATGAATTTCTTCTTTGCAATCCGTGGAATATAGGATAGAATGGAGGGGCAAAGAATAACGCACCCCGCCCACTGTTCCGGGCGTGCCTGCAGCGAATCCTGGATCGCTGTATCTTTAAGAACGGAGATTTATCATGAACGAAAAAGCATTACGCACACTGGAATATACAAAAATCATCGAACGGCTCACGGAGCTGGCAGGTTCTTCCATCGGAAAAGAGCTCTGCCGGAACTTAAAGCCCTCTTCCAACCTTGCCGAGATCGAGGCTGCCCAGAAGCAGACCTCTGATGCCTTAAGCCGGATTTATCAGAGAGGAAGCATCTCCTTTTCCGGCGTTCAGGACGTCCGCGGTTCCCTGAAACGCCTGGAGATCGGCGGTTCCCTAAGCGCCCTGGAACTCCTTCGGATCGCCAAGCTTCTCGAGACTACCTCCCGGGTAAAATCCTTTGGCCGGCTGGAAAATTCCGACCGGGAAAAAGACTCCCTGGACGATATGTTTGACGGCCTCCAGCCCCTTGCGAACCTCTACAACGAGATCTACCGCTGTATCCTTTCCGAGGATGAGATCGCCGACGACGCAAGCCCGGCTCTCGCCAAGATCCGCCGCTCCATCCGCCAGACCAACGACCGGGTTCACACCCAGCTGGCTTCCCTGGTGAACGGCTCTTCCAGAACTTACCTTCAAGACGCCGTAATCACGATGAGAAACGGCCGCTACTGCGTTCCTGTCAAATCGGAGTACAAGGGACAGGTTCCCGGCATGATCCACGACCAGTCTTCCACAGGTTCCACCCTTTTCATCGAGCCCATGGCCATCGTAAAACTCAATAATGAGCTTCGCGAACTGGAGCTTCAGGAGCAGAAAGCCATCGAGGCGGTTCTTGCCGAACTCAGCAATATGGCCGCTGCGGAAAATGAAAACATCGCCGATAACTTCCGGATCCTGACCCAGCTGGATTTCATTTTTGCCCGGGCCATGCTCAGCAAATCCTACAACGGAACCGAGCCGATCTTCAATGAAAAAGGCCACATCAACATCAAAAAAGGCCGCCATCCCCTGCTGGACAAGAAAAGCGTGGTTCCCATCGATATCTGGCTCGGAAAGGATTTCCGCCTTCTGGTCATCACCGGACCGAACACCGGTGGTAAGACCGTTTCCCTGAAAACTGTCGGCCTTTTCACCCTGATGGGCCAGGCAGGTCTTCACATTCCGGCCTTCGACCACTCGGAGCTTTCCGTTTTCGACGAGGTTTTCGCCGATATCGGAGACGAGCAGAGCATCGAGCAGTCCTTGAGTACCTTCTCTTCCCATATGACCCATACGGTTTCTATTTTAAAAGAGGCAACCGACCGTTCCCTCGTGCTCTTCGATGAGCTGGGTGCAGGTACGGACCCGACAGAGGGAGCAGCCCTCGCCATCGCCATCTTGAACGAGCTTCACAGCCGCGGCACCTGCACGATGGCCACGACCCATTACAGCGAGCTGAAGGTCTTCGCCCTCACGACTCCCGGTGTAGAAAACGGCTGCTGCGAGTTCAGCGTGGAGACCCTTCGTCCCACCTACCGCCTCCTGATCGGCGTTCCCGGAAAAAGTAACGCCTTCGCGATTTCCGGCAAGCTCGGCCTTCCGGAACACATCATCGAGGACGCCAGGAGCCGTATCAGCGAGCAGGATGAGAGCTTCGAGGATCTCTTAAGCGACCTGGAGCACAGCCGCATCACCATCGAAAAAGAGCAGGAAGAGCTGGCCCGCTACAAGGCAGAGGCCGCTTCACTCAAGGCTCAGCTGGAGAAGAAACAGGAGCGCCTCGATTCCGCCAAAGAGCGGATTCTGGCCGAGGCCAACGAGAAGGCCCACACCATCCTCCGGGAAGCCAAGGAATACGCAGACGAGACGATCAAGAATTTCAACAAATACGGCAAGGCCGCCGGCGTCTCCATCAGCGATATGGAACGCGAGCGTACCCGTCTCCGTGAAAAAATGAACGCCGCCGAGAAAAATATGGCGAAAAAGACCCCGGCCAAAGTCAAAAAGGCCGTCGATCCCAAAGCGCTCCGCGTGGGTGACAGTGTGAAGGTCTTAAGCTTGAATCTCAAGGGAACCGTCAGCACCCTGCCGGATGCCAAAGGAAACCTTTTCGTACAGATGGGTATCCTCCGCTCCCAGGTCAACCTGCGGGATATCGAGCCCATCGACGAGCCTGTGATCACCGCTCCCAACTTCAACCGCACAGGAAGCGGAAAAATCAAGATGGCAAAGTCTTCTTCCGTCAGCATCGAGCTGAACCTTCTGGGAAAAACCTCCGACGAGGCGATTTCCGAGCTGGATAAGTATCTGGACGACGCCTACATTGCCCACCTTCCCTCCGTGCGGATCGTTCACGGAAAAGGCACCGGTGCCCTCCGGAAAGCCGTACACAACTATCTCCGCCGCTGCAAGATCGTGGATGAGTACCATCTGGGCGAGTTTGGTGAGGGAGACGCAGGCGTTACCATCGTAACCTTCAAGAAGTAAAGCGAGGTGCAGGAAAATGGCAGCAAAACAGAAAATCATGATTGTGGACGATGACAGCAATATCGCAGAGCTCATCTCCCTCTATCTCACCAAAGAATGTTTCGACACCCGGATCGTTGGCGACGGCGAGGCGGCTCTTCGGAGCTTCGACTCCTTCGCCCCGAACCTGATCCTTCTCGACCTGATGCTTCCCGGCATGGACGGCTACCAGGTCTGTCGGGAAATCCGCCAGCGCTCCAACGTCCCCATCATCATGCTTTCCGCCAAGGGCGAGATTTTCGACAAGGTCCTGGGACTGGAGCTGGGTGCGGACGATTATATGATCAAACCCTTTGATTCCAAGGAGCTGGTAGCCCGGGTCAAGGCGGTGCTCCGCCGTTTCCAGCCGGACAAAAACGGCGCGGACAAACCGAAAGGAAAGATCGTGGAGTACCCGGATCTCATCGTCAACCAGACCAACTATTCCGTGATCTACCGCGGCAAGACCGTGGATATGCCTCCAAAGGAGCTGGAGCTTCTCTATTTCCTCGCAGCCTCTCCCAATCAGGTTTTCACCCGGGAGCAGCTGCTGGATCACATCTGGGGCTATGAGTACATGGGCGATACCCGGACGGTGGACGTTCACATCAAGCGCCTCCGTGAAAAAATCAAAGACCACGAGGACTGGGCCATCTCCACTGTCTGGGGCATCGGCTACAAATTTGAGGTGAAACATCCATGAAAAAACGCCTCCGCGTGAAATTTGCAGTCCTTTACGGCCTGTTTGCCCTCTTAAGCTTCATCGCTGTCTCCACCTTTACGATGTCTCTCACGAGAAAATATGAGACAAAAAAGGTGGCGGACAGCCTTTATCAGGATGCCAGCCGCATCGCCTCCGCCTCCCTGATCCAGTCCTACACGAAATCCTCAAGCTCCCGGAAGGATCTCTACAACTTCCTTTCCGCCGCGGCAGCTTATCAGAATTCCACCATCTGGCTCATGGACACCAGCGGAAATATCCTCATCAACACCTCTCTTCCTTTTGAGGAGAGCGAGGACCCGGAGAAACTTCCGGAGATGGATCCCGGAGAATTTACGGGGAGCTACTATCAGATTGGGACCTTTTTCGACTATTATTCCAAAGACGTTTTGAGTGTGGTCAGCCCTGTCACCTCCGGCGATGCCGTGAAAGGCTACATCGTCATTCACTGCTATCTCTCGAAGATCGAGCGGGAGTGCAATTCCGTCCTGAATATTTCCTATTTCACGCTTCTGGTGATTTTAGGCCTCTCCCTGATTCTGGTCTTCGGCTTCTGGCGTCTCATCAGCTGCCCCTTAGACCGGCTCATCTACGCTGCCGGAAAATATGCCGCCGGAAACCTCGATTATACCTTCATCAAAGAACCCACTGACGAGCTTGAATACATCGGAGCCAGCCTCCAGTATCTGGCCGGCCGGGCCGGAAAGGGTGGAGAATCCCAAAGAAAATTTATCTCCAACATTTCCCACGATTTCCGCTCGCCTCTGACCTCCATCAAAGGCTATGTGGAGGCGATTCTCGACGGAACGATTCCTGTGGAAATCCAGGATCGGTACCTCCATATCGTCCTCTCGGAGACGGAACGCCTGGAAAAACTCACGAAAGGTCTTCTGACTCTGAACACCTTCGACGATAACGGCTATCTCATGGAGATGAGCGATTTTGACATCAACGAAGTCATCCGCAGGACGCTGGAAACTTTCGAGGGCCGCTGCAATGAACGCGGCATCCGTTTTTCCCTGCTTTTCGACGAGGCGAGCCTTCCGGTCCACGCGGATATGGAAAAAATCCAGCAAGTGCTCTATAACCTCATCGACAACGCGGTGAAATTCAGCAGAGACGATTCCGTGATCTACATTGAGACCCTGCAGAAACGAGAAAAAATCTTCGTCTCTGTCAAGGACACCGGCCTTGGAATCCCCCAGGACTCCCTCCCGAAGATCTGGGAACGTTTCTATAAGACGGACCTCTCCCGCGGAAAAGACAAGAAAGGCACAGGCCTCGGCCTTGCCATCGTAAAAGAGATCATCCAGGCCCACGGCGAAAATATCAACGTTGTGAGCACCGAAGGAGTAGGCACCGAGTTTACCTTCACACTGCAGAGCGCAGGAAAGTAAAAAACGGCAGAAAACAGATTTTTAACCGTCTGTTTTCTGCCGTTTTTTTATTTCCAGTCGTATTTCGTCAAATGCCCGTCCAGACGCATGTGGTCGAAATTATTCTGCCTGAGGGCCTCGTAGAGGACGATGGCCACGGAGTTGGCCAGGTTCAGGGAGCGGATGTCGCCGATCATGGGGATCCGCACGGCCCGCTCCTGATTTTCCAGGAGGATTTCCTCCGGGATGCCGGCGCTCTCTTTTCCGAACATGATATAGCAGTCCGGCTCGTAGGAGACGTCGGTGTAGACCTGGGGGCCTTTCGTGGTGGCCATATAGATCTTGGCTCCGGGGTTTTTCTCCAGGAAATCCTCATAGTTGATGTAGGTGGTCACATCGAGGTCCTTCCAGTAGTCCATGCCGGCCCGCCGGAGGTCCTTCTCAGTGAGGCGAAAGCCCAGGGGTTCGATGAGGTGAAGTCTCGTGCCCGTGGCCACGCAGGTACGGCCGATATTTCCCGTATTGGAGGGAATTTCCGGCTCCAGAAGTACAATATTTAAGTTTGCCATTTTATTTTTCCGCCTCCAGTTTCCTGATGAAGTGTTTCAGGCGCTCCAGAGCCTTCTTGAGGTCCTCCAGAGAATAGGCGTAGGAAATTCTTAAAAATCCTTCTCCACACTCTCCAAAAGCCGTTCCGGGCACCACAGCCAGCCGTTCTTCCCTAAGAAGCCGCTCGGCAAACTCATCTGAGGAGAGGCCGAATTTCTGGATAGAGGGGAACACATAGAACGCGCCCTTCGGCTCAAAGCAGGGCAGACCCATCTCCTCAAAGGCATGAAGGAGATAGCGGCGGCGGCCATTGTAAGCCTGACGCATCTCTTCCACATCGGCATCGCCGTTCCGGAGAGCCTCCACAGCCGCATACTGGCTGTTGGTGGGAGCGCACATGATCGCAAACTGATGAACTTTTGTCATCTGCTTGATGATGGGTGCCGGTCCGCAGGCATAGCCCAGACGCCAGCCTGTCATAGCATGGGACTTGGAAAAACCGTTGATCATAATGGTACGCTCCTTCATGCCCGGCAGGGAAGCGAAGGAAACATGGTTTCCGCCGTAGGTGAGCTCTGCGTAAATCTCATCAGAGAGCACAAAGAGGTCTTTTTCCTCCACCACTTCCGCGATAGCCTTAAGATCCTCCCGGCTCATGATGGCGCCAGTGGGGTTGTTCGGGAAAGGAAGGACGAGAATCTTCGTCTTTTCCGTGATATGTTCCAGGAGCTCTTCTTTCGTCAGACGGAACTCATTTTTCGCCTGAAGCTCAATGACATGGGGCTTTCCGCCAGCCAGAATACAGCAGGGAACATAGGAAACATAACAGGGCTCCGGGATCAGCACCTCATCGCCGGGATCCAGCATGACGCGCATCGCAAGGTCGATGGCCTCACTGCCGCCCACCGTAATCAGTGTCTCGGTAATCGGGTCATAATCCAGCGCAAAACGCCGTTTGAGGTATTTGCAGATCTCCTCCCGGAGCTCCTTTAAGCCCGCATTGGAGGTGTAGAAGGTCCGGCCTTTTTCCAGGCTGTAGATACCCTCGTCACGGATGTGCCAGGGCGTGTCAAAGTCCGGTTCGCCCACACCGAGGGAGATCACGTTATCCATCTCGCTTACAATATCAAAAAATTTCCGGATTCCGGAGGGTGCGATATCCACCACTTTTTTTGTCAGAGGGTCTCTCATAAGGTCACAGGCATCCTTTCATCTCTTGTTTTTCTCTCAAAGATCGTTCCGTGGTCTTTGTATTTTTTCAGAATAAAGTGGGTCGCTGTGCTTAAGACAGAATCCAGCGTGGAAAGCTTGTCTGACACGAAGCCGGAAACCTCTTTCAGGGTTTTTCCTTCGAGGATCACCATCAGGTCGTAAGCGCCGGAGATCAGATAGACGGAACGGACTTCCGGATAATTGTAGATCCGCTCCGCGATGGAATCAAAGCCCTGGCCTCTCTGGGGAGTCACCCGCACCTCGATAAGAGCCGTCACCTTGTCTGCTGAGGTTTTGTCCCAGTCGATCAGGGTATGATAGCCGCAGATGATGTGCTCCTGCTCCATTTTTGCGATCTCATTGGCCACAGTGGCCTCGTCGGTGCCCAGGATCACTGCCAATTCCTGAAGATCGATCCGGCTGTTTTTTTCCAGAAATGTTAAAATTGCTTCTCTCATGCTTCTTTCTCCTTTTTTACTGATTTTTCGATGTATCGCTTGATTTCCTGATTGTAGAGGATCCGCTCCGGCCCTTTGCTGACTCTTCCGATCACTGCCGCCGGGATTCCGGCCCGGTTCAGTCTTTCCGTGAGCTCCATGCCGTGGAAGGTGCCGATGAGTACGGCTCCTTTCGAGTCCATCCGGTAGGGATCAATGTCAAAAAGTTCCGTGATCTCTATGGTTTCCTGGCGGATCGGAAGTTTGCGAAGCTCCGCGCTTAAGCCCAGGCCTGCGCGGTCCGCGATCTCCCAGAGGGCTTTTAAGATGCCGCCCTCCCCCAGGGGGTAATATTCATTCTCATCCTCGCCGGTCTTCGGATCTGTTCCCACCTCTTTGGCAAGCTTCAGCGTCTCTTCCGTGTTTTCCAGCTCGGAAAAATGCCGGGCTTCCCGCACCAAAGTCTCCGGAAAGCGTTTCAGAAGCTCCGCTTCCTTCTCTTCGGCCAGCTTCGCCGTTCCCGAAAGGGCAATCCATCTGGTCAGCACCAGTTCCATGCCCGGTTTGAGACGGGAACTGCCGTCTGTCACCATGGTATGCAAATCTTCATCCTCCTTTATATACAGAAAGGGCACCGTACGCTTTCGCTGTCATACGGCGCCCTTATGTTTACCCGATAACCGTTACTTCGCCTGAATCCGCAGGTATATTATCATCCATGTCTCCTGACGGATCCTGGACAGGTGCGTCCGTTGTCGGTGCGTCCGTTGTCGGTGCGTCCGTTTCGGGAGCATTCGTCTCAGGCGCGCTGGTTTCCGGCGTATCGGTTGTCGGTGCATTCGTTTCGGGAGCGCTGGTCTCAGGCGCTTCTGTCTGAGCTGTGCTCGTGGAACCGTAGCTTCCGTTGATGATTGCCTGAACCGTCGCCAGATCGTTGTTGGCGATGGCAGTCTGGATCGCCGCTGAAGCCTGGGTATTGGGTGAAACAATACCTACCTCGTAGATGGCCGGTGACGCCTGATAGCTGCTGGAATTGACCTGAACCGTATCGGTGGTGCCGTCCGCATTGACGATATCCTTCCAGAGTACCGCTTCCAGTCCCTGATGCGCGCTCTGGGTCTGATTAAGATAACCGATGTTCTGGTCAGACTTTGCCACCAGCTTGACGTTTGTGCTGGCATCGGTCTGGCTTAAAGTCTCACTTCTGAAAGAAATGGAACGGTTCGGATCTCTCGTTTCATGACCGTAAATCGTGAAGTTCAGCGTTCCCTGATACCCCACGCCGTAAATATAGATCGGCGCATCGGTATTATTGGTAAAAATGAAATCCATCAGACCTTCCGCAATGGCTGCGTCCTTGGAAGGATCCACATAGGAAACCAGCATCGTATGGTTGTGACGCTCATCCACCTGGAGTTCCGCTTTCAGCACCGCGTTATAGAGGGTCGTGGAAACCTGACAGATACCGCCGCCGTAGGTGTCCACCACCTGGCCGCTCTCGTAGGAGGGCGCCGGATAATAACCGTTGTCCGCATTGAAAGGCGTTACCGCCGCCGTCACGGAGAAAGTCTCTCCCGGCATAATGAGAGTGCCGTTGATCTTGGATGCTCCCACTTCCACGTTTGTATTTCTCTCATAGGAAGAACCATAGTAGGTGGTGGCCGTTCCCAGCACATCTTTTACCTGGCTCAGTTCTTCTTTTGTCACCGAAGGCTTCTGAACCTCCGCCACGACTGTGAGCTCCGTACCGTCGCCCTCCAGCGCTTTCATGATGGAGGAAACCGACTGGTCCACGTTGACGGCGATGCCGGTCTCTCCGCCGGTCACTTCCGGATAACCGTTGGCAAAGGTGATATCGCCTTCCTCTGCATCTCTGTTATATTCTTCCGCAAGCTTCTCCACATAGGTTTTCACAGCCTGCTCGTTGGGAGCGTAGGCCACTTCAAAGTTTTTCGGTTCCACCTGCAGATCTTTTTTGTCTTTGTACTGTTTGATGAGGTTGCCGCCCTTGGCTACTTCCATGGCCTCATGAACCACCTCGCGGTTGGTCCACTCCATACCGAAATTCTCCGCCGTGGCAGTGGTGGTCTCATCTCCGATTTTTACGGTATAATTTCCGCCGGTTCCTTTTCCCAGCTTCTCTTCTACTGCTTTTGTCGCCTGCTCCTCCGTCATCCCGGAAACGTTCACGCCTCCGATGTAGACATTCTTGCTGATGGTGTCTGTCTCATCCGCCAGGGCCGGGGCTCCTGCTGCCAGAAAAAGAGCCGCGCCGACGGTCAGGATCAGGCCTGCTTTCTTACTTTTTTTCATTCAGTCACTCCTCTTGCCGACTTACTCCAGATAACTCAAAACCATGGGCAGAATCATAGCGATCACCAGAAGAACGCAGATCACTGCTGCAATGGTTTTCTGTGTTTTTTTATTGTTAAAATTCATCATAGTTTTCACCTCTTGATTTTTCCGTACCGGGAAATAATGTTATCGATCATCCGGGACGCCTCGCTTTTGGTCAGTTTCTCAGGGACAGCGTCCGTTTCTATTCTATGATATTTTATCAAATCATTCAAGTACCGTTTTTGTGAAATCGTGATGGGGCTTTCCTTCTTTACCTGATAAAACAGGGGCTTCGGGTCAAAGGCTGCGGGGCTCACACTCTGGAATTCCCGGCCCAGACACTCGTACAGGCGGTAGGCCGAAACCGCATCCTCATAGGCCCGGTGTTTCTTCTCCTGACCGATGCCATAGTGAAGGCAGAGGGCCTCCAGGGAGCGGCTCGGAAGCTCCGGCAGGAACTTTTTCGCGATGGCCAGAGTATCTATGCCCTCCCGGTCAAAATTCCGGCCGAGGTTTGCAAAATTCTGCTTCAGGAAACTGTAATCAAAGGTAATGTTGTGGCCCAGAACCGGCGTCTCCCCGGCAAAATCAAGGAAGCCTTCCAGGGCCTCCGGAAGGGAAAGGCCCCCCGCCGCCATCTCGTCCGTGATGCCGGTGAGCCCTACGATAAATTCCGGGATCTTTTTTCCGATATTGATAAAAGCCGCATAGGTGTCCTCCACCCGGCCATTTTTGATCCGGACCGCGCCAATCTCCAGAATGGAGTCGGTACGGGGATTCAGGCCTGTGGTCTCAAGGTCCAGGGCTATGATTTCATCTGTCATTTTCGTCTCCTTATCTCTTTAGATGTTCTGTATTTGAATGATTCTGGCGTCCCCGGTCAGCGGGTCCCGCTTCTGATAATCGAAAAGATACCATTTTTCCGTTTCCTCGGAAAGGATCTCCAGGTGGGTCTGGTTCAGAAGCTGCCGGGCGTTCATGGCTTCGTAGGTATCGCCGGTGAGATACTGATGCTCCCCGGCTTCTTTTTTGTAAAATTCGTAGATCTCGTTCTTCCGGCCGGAAAGATCTGGAGCGAAAGCCGGCCGGCTCTTGCTCTTCTCCCGGGCGTAAAGGTCCATGAGAAGGGCCTGGTCGAAGGCGGCCTGCCGGGCCGGATTAAGCGAAAGGGCAAATTCCCGGAGGATCAGAAGCCGCTCCATCCTCGAATGGCTCCGTCCATTGTAGCCCTGCTCCTCATAAAAGTCCGCCAGCGCCTCATAGAGCCCGAAATAGTCCTCGAACTCCTCCGTCAGAAGCTCCACAGTCCGGGCAAACTGCCAGCTGTTGTAATAGACCTCCACCATCTCCTCGATGCCTTTGATCTTCAGCACCTCGCCGTAGCTCAGCCAGTCGGTAGAAAGGACCTCGTAGGGAGGCCGGTCCGTCCGCACCACGCCAAACTCCTCGGCTCTTCTGCCCATCTCCGAGCCCTTTAAGACCTTCAGAAAGCCCAGCTGGAACTGCTGGGGCCGTAAGCTGTAGACATCGTTAAAGGAGCTCCGGAACTCTTTCAGCGTGCCATAGGGAATGCCGGCGATGAGATCCAGATGCTGATGCACGTTTCTGCCCTTCTGGATCCGTCTCACCTTATCGACGATCACATCAAAATCCACCGCCCGGTGAATGGCCGTCAGCACCTGCCCATCGGTGGACTGGACGCCGATCTCCAGCTGCACGAGACCCGGCCTGAGGCTGTTCAGAAGCCCGATCTCCTCATCATCCAGAAGATCCGCCGAGATCTCGAAATGGAAGTTCGTGATACCGTTGTCGTTCTCCTTTATGAAACGGAGAAGCTCCTTGGTCCGGGCATGGTTCACATTGAAGGTCCGGTCCACAAATTTCACCTGGGGAACCTTCTGCTCCAGGAAAAAGGCCAGCTCTTTTTTCACCAGAGGCAGGCTCCGGAAGCGCACCCGTTTGTCAATCGAGGAAAGACAGTAGCTGCAGGAAAAAGGGCAGCCTCTGCTGCTTTCATAATATATGATCCGGTTCTGAAATTTTGTCATGTCTCCGTAGACAAAAGGCAGTTCATCGAGCTTTTCATACTCCCGCACGCCGGTGCGGCAGAACTTTCCCGCCTCATCCCGGTAGACCAGTCCCTTAATCTCAGCAAGACTGCCCTCCCCGTGATACCAGCCCAGAAGTTCCCGGAAGGTGCTCTCCCCTTCTCCGGCCATGATTCCCCGCACGCTGGGTTCCCGGACAAGGACCTCCTCGCAGTCGTAAGAAACCTCCGGGCCTCCCAGCCAGATATCGACCTCCGGCAGGACCTTTTTTAAGTCCTTCAAAAGAGACTGGACGTATTCCATGTTCCAGATGTAGCAGGAAATGGCCGCCACATCCGGTTTCCTCCTGTAAATATCCGCCAGAATATCTTCCCGCAAATGATTGATCGTATATTCTGCAATCTCCACCTCATCCTTCCACTGGCCGGCGCTGGCCTTAAGGCTATAAACCGCCAGATTGGAATGAATGTATTTCGCATTGATCGCAATCAGTAATGTTTTCATAAATCGTTAAATGAATCCTTTCTCGCTTTTGCCCCCGTTTTCACGGGGCTTTCCACATCGTCGAGGCCCATTATATCTCACTTTAAAAATTTTTTCAATTTTTTTCATTTTACCTGTTGACAAAACGGAAATTATATTGTAATATATGACCTGTGCTTGAGACAACGGCTTAAAGAAAGCGAAAACGTCTCAAAAACAAATGCGCGAGTGGCTCAGTTGGTGGAGCGCGACCTTGCCAAGGTCGAGGCCGCGGGTTCGAGTCCCGTCTCGCGCTTTTCTTATGCCCTGGAATTGGTTCCAGGGCTTTTTTGTTGTCTTTTTATCACACGAAAAAACGCTGCTTTCGCAGCGTCTTTTTCACAACTTTTCATTTTTTGTTCCATAAACCTTCATGGCTTCCCGGGCATTTTCCCGGATCCGGGTGTGGATGCGGCAGAAATTCTCCAGCTCAGCTTCGGAAATGCCCTGGCAGAGAAAGCAGAGCATTTCCTGCTGGGCCTGAACTCCCAGCTCGATGACCGGGGAAGCCTTTTCCTCCAGGACCAGGTGGGTGATCCGCCGGTCAGAATCATCCTCCCGGGTGTGGATATAGCCCTGGCGCACCAGGGAATCCACGGCCCGGGAAACCGATGATTTTGTCATAAGCCGGCTCTCCACGATATCTTTTGCCGTATTCAGATCCGGATTTCCGGCGAGGAAAAGAAGGATACTCATCTCCGTGGCGTTGATCCCGTGATCCCTCGACACCTCGCCGATCACTTTTTCATTCAGTCGGACAAGCTGCTGTCCGCCCACAAAAAACTCCGCTGCTTTCAGCATCTTATCTCCTTTTTACTGTTCCTGTTCCGGAAGTTCTGCCGGAGCGCTGTTGAGAATCTTCATAAACTCTTCTCCGGTGATGGTCTCATGATCGTACAGATATTTGGCCAGCTCGTGAAGCTTGCCGATGTTGTCCTCCAGAATCTTGTAGGCTTTCTGATGCTCCCGGCGCACCAGATCCACAACCTTCTTGTCGATGAGGGTCTGGGTCTCAAAGGAACAGGTCAGGGAGCTGTCGCCGCCCAGATACTGGTTGCTCATCTGCTCCATGGCTACCATATCAAAGTCATCGCTCATACCGTAGCGGGTGATCATGCCTCTGGCAAGCTTCGTGGCCTGCTCGATATCGTTGGAGGCTCCTGTCGTGATGCTGTGGAAAATCAGCTCCTCAGCTGCACGGCCGCCGGTAAGGGTAGCGATCTTGTTCTCCAGCTCTTCCTTCGTCATCAGATAATGCTCACCGTCTTCCACCTGCATGGTGTAGCCCAGAGCTCCGGAAGTACGGGGAATAATCGTGATCTTGTGAACCGGTGCAGATTCGGTCTGTTTGGCTGCCACAAGAGCATGTCCGATCTCATGATAGGAAACGATGAGTTTCTCTTTCTCGGAAAGGACGCGGTCTTTTTTCTGATAGCCGGCGATGACAACCTCGATACTCTCCTCAAGGTCTGCCTGAGTGGCAAAACGTCTGCCGTCACGGACTGCACGAAGCGCTGCCTCGTTGACGATGTTTGCAAGCTCTGCTCCGGAGGCTCCGGAGGCAGCTTTTGCAATGTTGTAGAAGTTTACGTTATCTGCGATCTTGATCTTTTTCGCATGAACCTTCAGAATCTCCTCACGGCCCTTGAGGTCCGGAAGCTCTACTGGAATCCGGCGGTCGAAACGGCCCGGACGAAGAAGAGCCGGGTCAAGGGAATCCGGACGGTTGGTGGCTGCCAGAATAACAACGCCCTTGGAACCGTCGAAACCATCCATCTCGGTCAGCAGCTGGTTCAGGGTCTGCTCACGCTCGTCGTTTCCGCCGATCTGGCCGTCACGCTTTTTACCGATGGTATCGATCTCATCGATGAATACGATACAGGGCGCTTTTTCCTGAGCCTGTTTGAAAAGGTCACGGACCTTGGCGGCGCCCATACCAACAAACATTTCTACAAATTCAGAACCGGAAATGGAGAAGAAGGGAACCTCCGCCTCACCGGCTACAGCTTTTGCAAGCAGGGTTTTACCTGTTCCCGGAGGGCCTACAAGAAGGGCTCCTTTGGGCATCTCGGCACCAATCTCACGGTATTTCTCGGGATTGTGAAGGAAATCTACGATCTCCTGCAGAAGCTCCTTCGCCTCATCCTCACCTGCTACATCTGAATATTTGATACCTGTGGAAGATTTTACATAGATCTTTGCATTGCTCTTTCCGAAAGACATGGCTCCCGGTCCACCCATGCTCTTCATCATCCGTTTGCTGAGCCACTGACCCAGGACAACGAAGATCGCGATGGGAAGAATCCAGCCTATCAGAAACGTGATCAGCGGGGACTGGGTCGTCGGGATGACATTTCCGAATTTTGTGCCTGCTGCCTGCAAACGATTAACCAGATCCGGGTCGTTCATAAGACCGGTCTTGCAGATCCGGGTCATGCCGTCCTTAGAAGCCTCATAATAGATAACCTCAGAACTGTTATCAATTTCTACCTGCTTGACATACTTGGCATCCAGAAGAGCCAGGAACTCATCGTAGGTAGTTTCTGTGACGCTTCTCTCTGAAATTTTAGGAATGACCAGGGCATTGAGAAGAATCAGAATGATCATCACTACAAAAGCATAGAAAAGCAATGATTTGTTTGGTTTTTTCACTTCCATAGATTTTTCCTCCTGTAAGGTTCAGTTTCATCTGAAACTGTTTCTTTTTCAACTATTATAGCCCCAACGCCGGAAAATACAATAAAGAGAGTCTGTAAAGGCCATAAAATTTGTATAAAAAACCTCCCGCTGCCGGAAAATTCCGATACGGGAGGTCATGAAAAGCATTGATTTTTACCAGTTTAACAGAGGAATGAAGAGGCCGCCCTGAACGGTCCGGTTCTGGAAGCACTCTGCGACGGGCGCTTCGGTGTGGTACCAGTCCGGGAAGGGCACTCTGCGGTCCATATGGCAGAGGGCCTCCCACATCGTGTGGATGATCTGATTACGGTATTCCTCATTGTCATCCAGCATAACGGTCCACATCTCCCAGTCGCTCTTAGTGTAATCGCAGCGGGAATCCAGGGGGATGCCGTAAGGATTCATCCGGGTCAGATAGTAAGCCACTTCTGTTTTGGCAATCTTCGGATCAAAAATGCGAAGATCCAGCAGTTTGTCCCAGATCAGGTTGTATTTGAGACTCCAGCTGCCCTCCCCGTCAAAGGTCAGGCGGTAATGGTCGCCGTCAAAAGCTTTTTCTTTCCAGGTTTCTGCCAGAGAAAGAGCTGTTTTCCGATAAGAATCCGCTTTTTCCGTTTCTCCCAGTCCTCTTAAGAGCTCTGCCCAGGCAGCAATTCCTAAAATTCCTTTGACCGCCAGATTGCAGTTATGTGCCAGATGACCGGCAAAGTCGTCTGTACAAAGCTGATTTTCCGGATCCCAGCCCACGCTTACCAGATAATCGGCCCAGCCGGTGAGGATTTCCTGATGCTTTTTCGCATATTCCAGAGAATTTTCTGCCTTGCACAGGGCTGCCACACAGAGGATCATATTTCCGCACTCTTCCACAGGCATCTGATAATAGTCCTGCATCACCCGTGTCTTCCGGTCATAACCATAAACCTGTCCGTTTGCCAGCGGATACTGCCCTACATCATGAGGTGCATAGGGGAATTTCCAGTCATCTCCTGCTGCATAATGGAAGATGGGATCGATCATCCCCTCCACCAGCTTCGGCTGATATTTCAGATAAAGAGGAATGGACGGATAGGTCACATCCACCGTACCGATGCAGCCGTTGCTGTAACATTCCTTGGAGAAAAATCTGATCTCGCCGTCCACCTCAATAAGCTTATGGGCGGCAATGGACTCCCGGTAGGCAACACAGAGAATGTCATAGTACTCTTCTCCGTAAACGAGCGCTTCCTTTTTCAGTTCTTCGTCAAAAGCCTGCGTTCTGGCTGAAACAGCTTCGTACTCATCAATGGCTTTTTTGAATACTTCATCAAAGCTCCTGCCATCTCTTTTCCAGTAAGCATCTGCCTGTTTTCCAAAATATTCGATGGAATGAATGTCGTCATATCCGAGGATCACAAGCCCGGTCATTGTTTCTTTTCCATCTACTCCGGAAGTTTTCAGACAGCCAAGACACGGGATGCCCTCACGGACTTCCTGCTCCAGATGAACACGGTCGGATAAACACCCGTCCAGCTTTGTAAATTTCGGCAGGTGAAGATAAGGACTGCCGCTCAGTGCATTCTTTTTATCTTTTGTATTTACGATCACATACTGATGATCCGGTGCTGCCAGGTGGAGCCAGCCCCAGTCGATGCGCAGATCATCACCGGATCTGGTCAGCATGCCCTCCTCGCCGCGGCCGCAGTAAATACCGTTTTCGTCCTTTCCGAAGAGTACGGTCTGACTGCTTTCGTTGACTGCCGCCTGAGAAGAAATATCCAGATAGACCGTTACCTCATGCGCTTTTCCATCCAAAGACCGCACTTCATAAAAAACATAGGAAGCCGGGCGGCTCATAAGGTCCAGATCATCCAGAAGAAGGGAACCGGTGAAGGTCACCCTCAGTTCAACTGCTTCATTTCCAAACGTATAGACTGTCCGGGTGGGAGTGAGCTTTACGGAAAGCTGCCTAAGCGGCTCCGGCTCCAGATAATACATCTCCCGCTCCGTTTCCACAAGTCCCATAAAACGGTAATTTTTTCCATCCACGCGGATGATTCCCGTCATGGAATTCTGATGTCCGGTCCAGTGGCGCGGTGTGTCATCATAAAGATGGTCTGAAAACGACCAGATATTAAAATAAGGGTCTACCGTTACCAGAGGGATCGCTCTGGGAAGAAAATCTTTCGCTGTCATTGCATTATGCTCCTTTCGAATGTTGTGGTACCGGACATCAGGCACACGCCGCTAACCCCCCGGCTTGCTCCGCTGCCTCGCAGCTCTCACAAACCTTCAGCCATTCAGAATCCGCAGATTTACTTTGTAAATCGCTCCTTCTTCATGCCTGGGCGGGTCCCTGGTATTACATGTATGATCTCCAGTAACCTACTTTTCGCTCATTGATCTCTTTGATCACTGCCGGGTCAACTTTGAAGTTGCGGTCCATATCCATCAGGCCATTGATCTCCTGCTGTACATCAGACACCTGCGTATAACAGAAACCGCAGCAATAAGGAAGCTCTTTGACAGCTGTGGTGATCTCATCGAAACGACGGATGAAATCTTCCTTGGTGTTTACTTTATTTCCGTATCCCCAGCCGGAATCATCGTTGTTGAAGGCGATTCCGCCGTACTCACTGATGATAATCGGCTGTCCTTTGTAGGCAAAGCCGTTTGCTAAGGCAGATTTACTGCTGCTGTGGTAAACCTCAGTGGTCAGGATCTGCTCCTTGAACTCCATGTAACGTTTATAGAAGGTCTCGCCAACCTCTTCATAATCATGAAGAGTAATGATATCGGAAACGGTATGCTCCCAGCCGTCGTTGACGATAACCGGACGATAGCGGTCTATACTCTTGGTCAGATGATAGATCATCTCGGTGAAATGCTGCTGCATGGGCTCGGTCTCAACCTGGCTTATGCCCCAGGACTCGTTGAACGGGGTCCAGGTGATGATGCAGGGATGATTGTAGTTCTGATGAACGATCTCGAGCCATTCTCTGGTAAACTCTTCTACTGCATAATCGGAATACTCATAGGCGGCAGCCATCTCGCTCCATACCAGCATGCCCTTCACATCGCACCAGTACAGGAAACGCTCGTCCTCAATCTTCTGATGTTTCCGGAGGCCGTTGTAACCCAGGGCATGGATCTTGTCGATATCCTCGATCAGTGCCTCCTCGCTGGGCGGTGTCAGATGAGAATCCTTCCAGTAACCCTGATCTAGGATCAGCCTCTGATACAGCGGATGACCGTTCAAGAGGATATTGGAGCCGTCAATGCGGATCTCTCTCATTGCAAAATAGGAACCAACGGTATCGAGAATCTTGCCGTCAGATACAACCTCAAAAGTGATATCATACAGATCCGGGCTCTCCGGGCTCCAGGTACGAACGCCCCACTCCATGCCGCAGTTGGCCTGGCCATTGGTCTTGTGGAAAACGTCGATTTTCGTCTTTGTATGGTCAGAAGTCATAACCGTCATGGTCTTGCTGATGAGCATATCACCAAAGGTAACAGTGGCAACTACCATGAGATTTCCTCCAGCCATTGCACTTTCCGGAGCGTCGATCTGATACTCGATCTCCAGTGCCATATCATGAAGGTTCGGGGTCATTTTCACATAATCCAGACGGATGTCGGGCACATACTCGGTCCATACGGTCTTCCAGATACCGGTGGTCTGAACGTACCAACAGCCGAAGTTCTCGTCAATCCAGCGCTGTTTTCCACGGGGCTGCTGAGTGTCGAAGGAGTCCTCTACCTTGACGGTCAGCTCATTTTCGCCATCCTTCACAAGCTCTGTGATATCAAAGGAAAAACGTGCATAGCCACCCTTGTGGTCTCCGGCATAAGCGCCGTTCACCCATAGTTTGGTGTGGAAATCGCTGCCCTCGAAATGGATCAGCAGGCGGTTGTCGGTCAGTTTGGAAGCGTCTACGGTGATGGTCTTGTGATACCAGATATTGTCGTGACGTCTCTCATCCTGGATTCCGCTGAGTTTCGTCTCATAGGTGAAGGGCACCTCAATTTTCAGCTCGCCCGGGAATTTCTCATACCATTTTTCTTTCTCGCCCTGGTTTGCATCGTCAAAGCCAAAATCCCAGGTTCCATTGAGGTTTACCCAGTTGTCGCGGACAAACTGCGGTCTCGGATAATCTTTCTTATAACATTTCATATCTCTGTCCTCCATGTTATGTAGTGTGTTTTTTTATTTATTTTCTGATCTGCCGCTCCAGATAGGTAAGGATTACCAAAAGCACGATGTAGAAACCATAGGCATATCCGTTTGCCCGGTAGCTGAATTTGCTTCCTGCCACAGCGAAGATCAGAATGTTGCTCATGAGAAGATAGTATAACGAGTTTCTTCCTATAAAAGAGAGGACCTCCACCGGCTTTCCGATGATCGTGACGCTTTTGATTTTTCCAAGCGCCCCGGCCAGCAGGTGATAGATCCACACTCCAAGGGCTCCACCTCCGATGAAAAGAGCCGTCGGAGGAAAACGGCCAGGAAGACCGTTATATTTCCAGCAATACCAGATACAAGGGGTGCTTAAGATCGCTGCTCCGAAAAACAGCTTCCAGTCCGGCCATTTTTTTCGTTTGGCCGCCCAGACGCCCGCCACAAAGTAGACACCGTACTGCAATACCGGAAAAGTCGTATAGCTTCCGGAACCGATGAAAAGAGCCAGCCAGGGGTTGGTGATTTTTTCATAAGGGATAAAGCAGCTCGCAAGGCTGACCACTGCTGCCCCTATCACCACCCAGCCGTTCGTTTTCCGGAGAGCCGGGAGCAGGAGCGCTCCCACCAGGAGCACCGCCGCAAAGGAAGCCAGAAATTCCGACCAGCCAGGATAACGGCGGAGAGTCAGGACCTCCCGGATAAAATCCTTCCTGAAGATCTTCTGCTCCTTAAATGCCATATAAGCGAGACCGGAAATATAGAACGCCAGCAGAAGCCTGATCATATTCCGAAGCATATGGACGATTCCACGCCTTGTGTCCCCCTGAAAATAAGCCAGACAGCACACAAAGCCAAAACAGAACAGGAAACCGGAAAAAGTCGTGAGGTTGATCACATTTACCAGAATCTTCTCTATACCTGCGTCCTCTTTTCCGAAGAACTGAAGACAATGGCAGAGGATCATAGCCAGGGTCAGAAGCCCCTTCATAATATCGATTTCCTGATTTCTTTCCTTTTTTACCATAGGAAACTCAGCCTTTCACAGCACCCTGGGTGATACCTGCCACGATCTGGCGCTCAAAGATAATATAGAGAATGATCATGGGCAGGGAAGCCACCATACTTGCCGTCATGGGCTTTACATAGTCCACGGTATAAGTGCTGGTGAAGGTCGGGATACCTACCGGAAGTGTGAACATCTCGTTACTCATAGCGCAGAGCAGCGGCCACAGGTAGTTGTTCCAGCTTCCGACGAAGGAAAAGATACAGATCGTTGCAATGATGGATTTTGATAACGGCATAACGATCTTGAAAAATACCGTCAGTTTTCCGCCGCCATCGATCTCGGTTGCTTCGATCAGTTCCCTCGGAAGCCCCTTAAAGAACGTTGTCATGATGATCAGATTCATAGAGCCCGCAATGCTTGGCAGGATCATACCGGCATAGCTGTCGATGAGCTTCAGATCCTTTACGGTGATGAACAGCGGAACGATTGTTGCCTCGCCGGGAACCATCATACCGATCAGTACATAGATCATAAACAGCTGACTTCCCTTAAAGGGGATCAGTGCCAGCGCATAAGCTGCCATTCCGGTCACAAGAACTGTTGCAACCGTCACGATCACAGCGATAAAAAGGCTGTTCATGAACCAGAGCGGAACGGATGAGTTTTTGATAATGTCAGAGTAGTTGCTGATGGTGTAAGGAGGCGTAAACCAGCTTACGATACTGGAGATCTGTTTTCCTTCGTGCTGCAGTGATACAAACAGTGCCCAGATCACAGGGGCAAGAAAGACCACAACAAAAAAGATGGAAAGAATATCAAGAGCAATACGCCCTGCGGTTTTCTTTGTTTTCATCACTTGTCACCTCCCCGTTTCTGCATGATCAGCTGTGCCAGTGAAAGTACCAGCAGGATTCCAAAGAGCACATAGGACATGGCTGCCGCATAACCCAGGTTATTCTTGCTGAATGCAGTCTCATAAATATACTGGATCAAGGGTTTTGTGCTTCCTGCCGGGCCGCCGCCGGTGATCAGCTGGATCTGTCCGAATACCTTAAAGCAGGCGATCAGCTGAAGAAGAACGACCAGCTCTGTGGTAGGACGAAGCAGCGGAAGTGTGATACGGAAAAGCTGCTGTGTGGAGGTTGCTCCGTCGATGGAGGCTGCCTCATAGATCCCCATATCAATATCCTGTAAGGCCGATATGTAAAGCATCATGGTAAAACCAATGGTCCACCAGACAGTCATAACAGAGATCACCACCCAGACCAGTTTCGGATCCAGGAGAAACTGCAGTTCCGTATTTGCCGGCAGGATATGAAGCTGATGGAGTACACCGTTTAAAAGTCCGGTGTACGGACTGAAGGTGTTCTTCGCAATGAAGGATGCCACGGAAACGGAAAGGATACTGGGAAGATAATAGGAAATCCGCAGCCCTTTTTTCATGACTGTCTGCCGGTTGGCCAGAAGCGCCAGGATCAGGGCGATGATCACCAGCATGGGAGCTGTGATCACTACAAATTTACAGGTGTTTCCAAGGGCGGACCAGAATTTCTTGTCTCCTGCGAATTTGATATAGTTGTCAAAGCCGATGTACTTCTGCTTTCCCATCAGTCCCCATTTGTGCATGCTCACATAAAATCCCTGGATAACAGGCCAAATGGTAAAAACTGTATAGAGAATCAAGAAGGGAAGCATGAAAGCCAGGGCAGTAAAAAACAGTTTTCTTTTTCTCTGTTTGCTCATCGTTTTACCTCCTTTTTCTGCCTGAAACCAGACAGTTTTCTATGAGCTTTTTTAAAAAGAAAAGGGAAGCTTTGAAAAGCTCCCCCTTTCTTGACTGTGCTTTATTCCAGGTTAGAAGACAGCTCGTCAACAAGTGCATCAATACCGGTTGCTGCATCATTGGTACCGGTCCAGATGGTATCCAGGCTCTGGATCATGCCATCCTTCATAGCATAGAAGTGCGGGTTTTTAGTCGGCAGAACAGCCTTTTCAACTTCATCCTGATAGTTGCTTCTGTACGGAAGTGCTGCGTACTCTTCATTGCCGGTAACTTCAGTATTTGCCGGGATCTGTCCGGAACCTGCCCAGGTCAGACCGCCGTCTTTGCAGGCTGCAACCATGAACTCAACAGCTGCTTTGGTCTCATCCTCGTCTCTGTCACCATTTACCGGAAGGATGAAGGTGTGGGAATCTGCCCAGCAGTGATCCTCATCAAAGAGCTGCGGGAAGCTCTGAACGTTAAAGTTCAGTCCATCGGTGGACTCCATAACGCCTACTGCCCAGGTTCCGCCGAACAGGAAGCCTGCTTTTCCGGACTGGAAGAGCTTCTGATGGTCGTCGATACCGGTTGCTACATAGCCGTCATCATAGAGAGATTTTACAAACTCAGCTGCTTCAACGGCTTTGTCCGTATCCAGGGTAACTTCGGTTCCGTCATCGTTAACGATCGGAGTTCCGCCCATCTGGAAGTAGGTTGCCCACCATACACGGTAAGGATCATCGCCGGTATTTGTCAGAGCAATGGGAGACTCGCCGTCACCCATAACAGCTTTTACCTTATCCAGCATTGCTTTGAAATCATCCAGGCTGCCGATATCCAGTTTGCCGTCTGCATTGAGTTCAACGCCGGCTTTCTCAAGGATATCTTTGTTGTAGTACATAACCTCAGCATGAGTATCCAGCGGAATTGCGTAAATCTCACCGTCAAAGGTTACAGAATCAAGGGAGTTCTGCGTGTACATGGAAGAAAGGTCTACGCCCAGCTCATCCAGGTAATCGTTCAGCGGCTCTACAACGCCCTGGTCAACCAGCTCCGGAAGCTTGGACACATGGGAAAGTCCGACGTCCGGTCCCTTGTCAGCTGCCACTGCGGTCTGCAGCTTGGTGTAATAATCTGCCCATACAAGGGTGATGGCCTGAACCTGTTTACTGGGGCTGGTTGCATTATAATCATCGATGATCTTGGTCATGTACTCGCCGTCACCGCCGGTGAACAGAGACCACATAACCAGTTTGTTCTCGTCTACTTCTACTTTACTCGGGTCGTTTACGGAACCATCTTCGTTCACGTTGGAAGTTTCGCTTTCTGCTTCATCTGCCAGAACAGCACTTCCTGCGGAAAGTACCATAGCACCAGTCAGTAATGCACACAATAATTTTCTTTTCATCCTTGAAATCCTCCTTGTCAAAATCTGCTCTTTCAATCTTGCTGCCTGATACGGTCGCCCGCATCTTCTGTGAAAACAGACCCTTTTATGTATGCCGCGCCCTTCATTCTGGTTTCTTCTGACGGTCTGTACACGTTCTGTTTTCCGGGGTAGTTGGATTCACTTTTGTTTGTTTCTGCTTTCGTTTCTGATCTATCCGGCCGAGATAGTTTCTAACAGTTTTTCTGTTATAATCCACTGATTACTTCAAGTGGTTTTGTTCTTTATAACACAATCCCTGTTTCTGATATCTATACTTTACCACATTTTGACTGTTTGTCAATCGTTTTTTTGTATTTTACAGGCATTTTTGCCATTATTTTATTTTATTACAACAGTAATTCTGTTTCTTTTACTTTCTTCGTCTTTTTTATTCCAATAATCTTGTTATTTTTGTGCATTCCGACAAGAACAGCAGCTTCAAAAGTTTTGTGCATTTTTTCCTTAAACGTTTTACTGCCCGTCAAAACTCCTCTTGCTTCTTTTGGACACAAAAAGACTCCTCCCGAAAATGAACCTGATCGTTCCGGATCCATTTTCAGAAGGAGTCTCCTCTTTTTGTTGTTTAATACTCCATCGTCAGGACAATATCCTGATTATAATCTCCATAGTGCTTTCCGAAAAGGTTAAATCCTCCTTCGTATTTCGCTCCGGGCTTGTTTCCCAGCTTCACATCTATGAAGGCGTGATCCATGATATGGAGATCATCCACCATCACCCTGCTGAGTCTTTCTCCATTCAGATAACAGCCATCGGAACGGACCTCCCAGATCACCTGCATGCCATACTGGGTGCTTCCGTTCGGCCAAGTTGGCGGATTCAAACGTCCTCTTCTTGCTCCAAAGTCTCCCGGACAGGTCCAGGTCCCTATCTCCACATCATTGATCCAGAGTGTCAGGTCAGATTTCCAGTCCTCTTGATAACCCGGCGCTTCCGAACAGACCTCCATGGATATGCTTACTTTTTTTATCGTTCGTTTCCGCGGGACACCGTTGGCAAACTTATATTTCACATAACCAGAGGAAGTCCAGAGGATCCCTGCCTTCATCCGTTCCGGGTAATAAAAACAATACTCTGTATCTTCATTTCCGATAAAACCGTCCGGCCCGAACATGCCGCACGTCGGTGTCACCTGACAGCTGCTGAATGCCCCCACCGGCATCTCTGCACTGTAGATCTCGTCAATATCTGCATTTTTTTTGATCAGATTGACCGTGATATAGTCCACCTTCCGGTTACAGAACTTTACCGTTCCTCTGGTTCCCGGCTGCTTTTCCATGCGGATCAGTCCCGCTTCCTCCAGAATTTTCAGATGAAATGCCGTACTTGATGCCGGCAGATCCAGTTTTTTTGCAATATCGCCGATGATCATTCCCTCTTCATACAGAAGCTGCATGATTTCTATTCGTATAGGTGAAGACAAAGCTTTCCCCAGACTGCAGAGGGCATCGATCTCCTCCACATCATATTCTTTAAATTTTGACATCTTTCATTTCTCTCCCTGCTGCCGTTTTTCCCCGTCCATCAACAGCTGCCGGTTCTGCCGGCCTGTCATCCAACTCTTATACTGATAATAACATTCCGGCCCGGCGATTGCAACTTGAAATCTCTGTTTGACACGATCCCGGCGGGGTAATACAATAAGAACATGTGCGCTCATAAAAAGGAAAAATGCGGCAAAATTTTTCTTGACTTTGAGTCTGCTTCAAGGTGTATGCTGACAAGCGATATGCATTCCAACAAATGAAATGGGGGTTTTTACAACATGAGTTCTGCCAAACAGGGGCAGACCAGGGATATGACGCAGGGAAGTGCTCTGTCCAACATCCTGATCTTCGCCATCCCACTTTTTATCAGTAACTTTTTCCAGCAATGTTACAACATCGGGGATACCATGATCGCCAGCCACAATCTCGGGCAGTCGGCTCTCGCCGCCATCGGTCTTACGGGCTCCATCACCGGTCTGGTCATCGGTTTTGCCAACGGCATCAACAGCGGTTACGGCATTCTTCTCGCCAGGGCCTTCGGGTCGAAAAATGAGGAGCAGATGAAATCCGTTGTTGCCTGGACTCTGATCCTGAATGTGGCCATCTCGGTGCTCATCACCGTAGCGACGCTGCTCTTTGCCGAGCCCGTGCTCCGGCTCATCCAGACGCCGGAGGATGTTTTCAGCGAATCCCGTACTTATCTCACCGTCGTCATGGCGGGTATGGCCACGGCCCTCTTCTATAACATGGGCTCCGGCCTTTTAAGAGCCGTGGGAAACAGCAAGATCCCGCTGTATTTCCTGATCTTCTCCTGCAGCCTTAACCTTCTTCTGGATCTTCTTGCCGTGACCGTCTTCAGTTTCGGTGTGGCCGGAATCGCAGGAGCGACCGTTCTGGCCCAGCTGATCTCCAGTGTGCTCTGCTTTTTGTATCTCTACCGGAATTTCCGTTTTCTGATTCCTTCCAGAAGACATTTTTCCTATAATAAGAAACTCGTGAGCGAGCTTGTCACCACCGGTTTTTCCATGGGCCTGATGAACTCCATTTTCTCCATCGGCTCCGTCATCCTGCAGGGCTCCATCAATACGCTGGGAACCTCCATCATCGCCGCCCACACGGCAGCCCGTAGAATCGTCATGATTGGAAACATGCCTCTTGCCAGCATCGCCAGTGCCAACGCTACTTTCGTCAGCCAGAACTTCGGCGCAGGCCGTATGGACCGGATCCGAGACGGTATCAGGAAATCTTCCATCCTCTGCCTCATCTGGTCTGCCATGTTCCTAGTTATGATCCTGACTCTCGCTGAACCGCTGGTAAAGGCCCTCGCCGGAACCGACGACCCCGTGATTATGAGCAACGCCCTGATGAACCTTCATATTAATATGATCTTTTTCTTCCCTTTAGGTGTCCTGCTGACGCTCCGCATGACCCTCCAGGGAATCAACTACAAGACCATTCCGCTGATCTCCAGCTCCATGGAGCTTGTCATCAAGATCCTTGCTTCTTTCGTCTTCGTCCCCCTCTGGGGCTACGCGGGAGCCTCCGTCGCCGAGCCGTTTTCCTGGCTGCTGTGCATGCTGTTTTTGCTGTTTTCCTACATACGGATTATGAAAAAAGAGAAGATTTATTCCTGAAAAATACAGGGGCCAGGTTCGTTTTGAACCTGCCCCCTGCTATTTTTTATCTTACCATTAAATGTATACTGCACGCAGCGATAACATGCGAAATCTTTCTTTTCCTGCTGATACTCTGCTGCTGCCTTTTTGTCCATCATATCTGCATCTTCCGACTTTCTGTAGCTGCCATGGGGAAACGTATTTGAAATCATTGTAGCCCAGGCTTTTCAGATTTGCAAGCACTTAAAGAATCCTGCCCGGAGGGCTTTTTGTGTAATAGGTAATTCCAAAAGAATTTCCTATTACACAAAAAAAGCACCATCCCCGGAGCTCCTATGGCTTCAAAAATGGTACTCTTAAGTGCGCCTTCAGGGGCTCGAACCCTGGACACCCTGATTAAGAGTCAGGTGCTCTACCAGCTGAGCTAAAAGCGCATATTCAGTTTGTCTCTCTCAAGACAAAAAGTATTATAATACAGCTCCTCCCAAAATGCAAGAGGTTTTTTCGATTTTTTTCAAATTTTTTTAACAACCACGACATTTGACCCAATGAGTGTTTATATTTTTTTCAGAACTTTCCGACTCTTATTTTCTTGATTCCTTTCCTGCCACACATTATAATAGGAAACAGCGTAACTTTTTTATCTATTTTTTTGAAAAGGAGTATCAGAAAATTGTCACCCAGCCGCAGCAATGTAAGTGTCCGGAAGCAGAAGAACCGGAAAAAAGAAGAACAACGTGAAAATCAACAGCTCGCTTCCCAATGGAAGAGCCTCCAGCAGAATGAAGAAGAAGCTTCCGGCGAGGCAGAAGCGGGCTCTCAGACGCAGGAAAGTACCCAGGAGCAGGCGAAAGCCGTCGAGAGTGCGAATACTTTCAGGATCAACCGTCAGGCAACCACCCGTTTTCTGGCCAACAGCCAGTATTTTACCATCGCTATCTATGTGATCGCCGTCGTCGCCATCGCCGCTGTGATCTTTAAGGCTATTATTTCTCTGGATCAGACCATTGCCTGGATCAAAAGTGTTCTGAACGTCCTGATGCCTTTTATCATCGGCTTTCTGATTGCTTTTATCCTGAATCCCGCAGTGAAAATGTTCTGTCGGCTTCTGCAAAAGCACACGAAAATCAGGAAAAAAGGCGTCATCAAGGGCATTGCCATTGCAATCACCTATATCATTTTACTGGGTCTGGTACTGGTTTCCGTTTTCGGCGTGGTTCCGCAGATCGTAAACAGTTTAACAGACCTCATCAACTCCGCTCTCACGGTCATTCCTCAGTCCGCGTCGGAATTTAACCAGTTCCTGACTCAGCTGCATGAGCGGTTCCCCAGCCTGGATATCAGTGCCATTCAGGATGCCATGGACAACATGCTGCCCTCGATCCTCAATTATATCAGGGATTTTGCATCAAACATCGTCCCGACCCTGTATTCTCTGTCCATGTCCATCATGCAGCTTCTTTTGAATCTGGTCATTGCGCTGATCGTTTCCATTTATATTCTGATGGACAAAAAGATTCTGCTGGGCACGGTGAAAGCAAGCATCTACGCTTTCCTTCCCCAGAAAAGGATTCCGTATATTATGGATACTCTGAAGGAATGTAATGACATTTTCGGTGGTTTCGTCATCGGAAAAGCCATCGATTCCCTGATTATCGGCGTGCTGTGCTTCATTGTCATGACGATTCTCCGGCTTCCTTATACGCTACTGATCAGCCTGATTGTTGGTATCACGAATATGATTCCCTATTTCGGTCCCTTCATCGGAGCCGTTCCGGGAGCGATTGTTATGCTGATGGTCAGTCCGCTGAAAGCGGTGATCTTCATTATTATGATCTTCGCGCTTCAGCAGTTTGATGGACTGTATCTTGGACCCAAGATTCTGGGACAGTCCGTGGGATTGCGGCCGCTCTGGATTATCGTGGCGATCACGATCGGCGGAAGCATTGCCGGAGTGCTCGGCATGTTTCTTGGAGTGCCGATTATGGCCGTTTTGCGATATCTCGTGATGAGGACACTCAAGCAGAGACTTGAGGAACGGGAAGTCAAAGATATTGAACGGTTTCATTTGGATTGACGCTTACGCTTTGGGAAAGCGTGGAAAATAAATGCGAGGGGGACGGCTCCAGGGCCGCCCTCCCCCTCTGCACTCCCCCTTGTGGCCCTTTAAGGTCAAAAAATAAGGGGCTTACGCCAGACTGGGAATGCGCGATGATATGGTAGTTAGTGTCTCATGTTGAGATATGGTAAATTACCATGTTGTCGCGCACTTTTTATATGACGTAAGTCCCACTATAGTTCATACGAAGCTCTGTACTCTATCATTTCCCATACCATACGCACGCACCGTTCATCCCACAATGAGACACGAAACATCCGTCATTTCACGCACCCCCAGTCTGACGTAAACACCCTATTTTCTAGCGTGCCCTAGAAAGGGGGTGCAGGGGGAAAACCAGGACTGCAAGACTCCGATGGTTTTCCCCCTGCTATTCCCTACGCTTTCCTCAAAGCGTACCTATGAGCGCATTGCTCCGTCCACGGACAGCACCTCGCCCGTGACATAAGATGCCATCTCACTGGCGAGAAACAAAAACGCATTCGCAATATCCTCCGCCTCTCCAATCCTCCGGAGCGGAATCCGGTTTACAAGCGGCTCGATCATTTCTTTGGGAAGAGCTGCCACCATGTCTGTTCTGGTGATTCCCGGTGCCACCGCATTCACACGGATATGGAAGGGCCCCAGTTCTCTTGCAAGATCAATTCTTCCGTACTTTTCCTTGATTTTTGCCATCTCTTCAGCTACTGCTTTTGCATCCGTCAGTTTCGGCCAGGCTCCGGAAACTTCCCACTCCGGATTTTCCTCTTTCAGTGCTGCGAGCGCTTTCTCCACGGTCTCCTGTCTGGAACCAAAAAGCACTACCTTCGCTCCATTTTTCAGGAATTTCTCCACGACTGCATAACCGATTCCTCTGGTTCCTCCTGTGACAACTGCTACTTTATTTTTTAACATTCCTATCACCTCTCCTATGATTTTTTCCCTTTTACTATAGCCGATACAGCAAGTGGAAAGTCAATGTTAAATGATTCACAAAATAAATTTCATCCGGCCTACAGGAGGTATTATGAGAATACGCATAACTGCTGCAGGATACTGAAGCACTTCATGGACAGTGCGGAAGGGGCGGAGCTCAAAACCATTCTTGATAAAGCGCTCAACGGTAACTGCGACGTGCGCACGGGCTATTACGGAGAACTGGAAGTCGCCGCAACCTTCCACAAAAGCATTTACGCGCTGCTTGAGCCGAAGAAGATCAAAAAATTCCTTGACGGGGAAAATTTCGGCTATAAGTCCTAACCTAAAGTTAATTCTTTCGTGTCCGTTTTTCTGCTAATCTTTTCTCAGGAGAACTTTCACCTTCTAAGAAAGGAGTCGTTTATGAAGAAGAGAATCGTACCAAAAACCACACTTATTCTTTTATTATTCACTCTGCTGCTGGCCTGGAGCGCCGTGCTTCCGGGCCGGGCAGACAGTCTGATCAAATCAAAGGAATTTACCACCCGCACTTTTTATGCCGACGGGGACGACGACGAAGTCGAGTTCACCGAAAATTTCGGCTTCGCCGGTGATTCCTACCTGAACTCCGGCCGTTTCCGCATGGACATTACCCTCACGCCTGTTTACAACAGCATCTGGATCTCTTCCGATGGCGAGCGGGCGAATCTGGCTACGGAACCGGCAATCGTAAACCTGATCAACGGCAGGCTCAACGCAAGGATCGATACTGCCACCGGAGGCGAATTTCAGCCGGACTACGGAAGTGACGGCATGATCCGTTCCTTCCGCTATTCCAGGTCTGATCTTCTTTCCGATGATCTCACTTATGCCAATTTTACGGTCACTCTCCCTGATGAGTACGCCATCGAATCCCTGTTTTACCAGTACGGAGAGGATCTCGAGATTGACGATGTCCAGTACTCTGTGAAATTCAATGTCAAAGTCTCCATCTATGGAAATGCCCCCGGGATCAAGCTGAAAAAGAAAGTTCTCTACGGTTATATCAATGATATCTGGTATTTTATCGATGTGGCTGAATTAAAAGGTGGCAATGAAAAAATCGTAAAAGCCACCTCCAGCAATCCTTCGGTTGCTGTTGTTTCTGCCTCCACCCAGCGAATCCGCCTGAAAAAAGTCGGCACCAGCAAGATCACCCTGACAAACGGGTACGGGCGATCTGCCACCTTCACCGTCAAAGTCCAGTCTTCTACCATCAAGAGACGGGTTTCTTCCGTCAGCTGCATCCTGGGTACGGAAATGGATCTGGACAATAACGGCATCGTCGGGATCCTCGGCACGCCCCGGTATACGGTAAAGTCTTCAGACAGCAGCATCGTCAGCGTGCGGAAAAGCCTGAACCATCCGATCATCCGCGGCAAAAAAACCGGTTCTGCCAGAATCTCCTTTACCTGTGGCAAGAAGAAGTTTTCTGTTCTGGTGCGGGTGAAAAAGGCTTCCGTGGTCTTCAGCAATTCCATCACCCTCACAGAAGGCTCCAGCCGCTCTCTTTCTGCCGCAGGCAGCTCCAGCGGCATCTACATCAGAAAAGCGGTAAGCCTCAACGGTCTTCTCTCCCTGAAGCTCTCCGCCGATTCCAAAACCCTGACCCTCACCGCCAACAAGAGTTTTTCCGGCAGCACCGCCACAGAAAAAGTCCTCGTGACCTTCAATAACGGTACGAAAAAGACCGTCACCGTGAAAATCACCCGAAAACCGACTCCTACGAAGCCTTTTTCCCTGAAGGACATCAAGATCAAGCTGATCCGCTCCTACTGGAATGGTTCCAAAGCCTGCATCGAGTATTCCGTCACCAACAACTCCTCCAAAAATCTAAATAAGGTGCGCATTTTCTACAGCGGCACCATCAGTGAGACAGTCAGCGGCTATGCCACCATCAACAGTTCCATTCCAAAAGGAACCACCAAGACCTTCATCACCCGGGTCAGTGCCTACGACTATCTGGAGGGAGTCACCCTGAAAGTCACCTCCGCCTCCTGAAACCGCGGTTGAAAAAATGCCCTGTTCGGGGTATCATTAAGAAAAAACACCGAACAAGGAAGAACCGCCATGAAAACACGACCTCACCTGAATATCACCTATCTTTCAGAGCGCCTTCAAGAGGCGCTCTGTGACATTTTCCAGTATTCCGTCACGACTGTGACCGCCCCTATGGGCTACGGAAAAACCACCGCCGTCTCCGCTTTTCTCAAACAGGCAGAAAACGACGGTGTTTCCGTACGCCGCCAGAGCATCTATGGGGACAGCTCCGCCTCCTTCTGGAAAGGTTTCTGCCGGCTTTTTTCAGGAACCGCCGTTTATAAGGAGCTGGCAGCTCTTCCTTTTCCCACAGATGAGAACTCCAGAGCCTTCTTTCTCGAGCTTCTGGAGCAGGCCTTTGAAAAAAATGACCGACCCTTTTGCTGCTTCATCGACGATCTGCATCTATTGACGGACCCGTCGGTTTTCGCCCTTCTTTTTGCTCTGGGCAGACTCGCTCTGCCGGAATTTCATCTGATTCTGGCCAGCCGGAACCCCATTTTCTCCCCCAGTGAAAAGCTCCGCCTTGGAAAAAATCTTCTGGAAATCGATGCCGTAACCTTAAGTCTTCAGCCCGGAGAGCTGAAAAATTACTGCTCGCTCTGCGGCTTGAAGCTGGATGCCGCCTCCCTCTCAAGCCTCCATCAGCTCACGGAAGGCTGGTTTTCCTGCGTCTATCTGAACCTGACAGCTTACCTCGCGGAAGGGCATTTTATCGAGGACAGCGCCAGCATTTACGATATGATTTTCCACATCCTGCTCGACCCGCTCCCCTCGGACTACCGGAAGCTTCTGACGTTTCTCGGCCTCGCGGATGAGTTTACCGGCAGCCAGGCCGTCTACCTCTGGAAAAATGACAGCGCCCGGGAAATGCTGAAAAACCTCACGGAAAACAACGCCTTTATCAGCCGTCTGCCGGAGCCGGACACCTTCCGCTGCCATCACATGCTGAAAAGCTGCACCCGGAAAATGTTTGATGAGCTTCCTATTGAAGAACAGAACCGCTGCAAGGCCCGTATGGGAACCTGGTATCAGAGTCAAGGGCGTTACGAGGAGGCCATCCACTGGCTCTCCCTCTCCGACAACTACGAGGCGCTCCTGAACGCCGTCGAGGAAAACCGCGGCTATGCCCTGAATATTCAGCACCAGGAGGAGGTCCTCCGGTGGCTGGACGAGTGCCCGAAGGCAACTCTGGCCCGCCATTCCTACGCCCTTCTCATTTTCATGCGCCGCCTTTACACCTTCCGGCGAATCCCGGAAATGCTGCGGCTCAAGGACTTTTTCCTCCAGAGCGTGTCTGAAAATCCGGAACTTTCCGAGACGGAGCGCGGCAACCTGCTGGGCGAATGTGAGGTAATCTTAAGCTTTTTAAGCTACAACGATATTCAAGGCATGAGCCTCCATCACCGGAAAGCCCTGACTCTTATGACCGAAAAGACCACCTCCGTGGGCGGCTCCGGCTCTTGGACCTTCGGTTCCCCCAGCGTCCTCGCAATGTACTACCGCACCCCCGGAAGCCTTGACCGGGTCGTAGCGGATATGAAGGAATGCATGCCCTGCTATTACCGGCTCACCGGCGGCCACGGAAGCGGTGCTGAAGATCTGACCGAGGCGGAAAGCCTTTTTCTCCAGGGAAATTTTGCCGCTGTTCCGCTTCCCCTCAAGCGGGCAGAGCTGGCCGCTCTCGATAAAAAGCAGTGGGGCATGCTGCTCTGTAAGGATTTTCTCGAAATGCGGCTGGCCCTTTTTGCCGGAGACCGGGAACGGATTCAGGAACTGATGGATGAGCAGAAAAAAACTCTGAAACGGGAGCTTCAGAGTATGTTTTTAAATACGCTGGACGTATGCAGTGCCTTTCTCTATGCAATTCTTGGATGCAAAAATGAGATTCCGGAATGGATTGCTTCCGGGCGGCTCGACAGCGCGCTGGTACTCCATCCTGCCATGCCCATACTTTTTATGGCCTACGGGGAGGTTCTGCTGGCAAAGGGCGATTACTCACGGCTCATCGCCATGGAGGCCGACCTTCGCAGGCGTTTTTCCATTTATCCCAACCTGCTCTGCACGCTCTATCTGGAAATCCAGCTCTCCGGAGCTTTTTATCAGCTGGGTGACAATGAAAAGGCCCTGTCCCACCTGCAGGCCGCTTTCACCATCGGTGAGGAAGACCGCATAGCCGTTCCTTTTGCAGAAAATGCAGGCTGGATCCGGCCGCTTTTCGGCCAGCTTCTCTCTCCGGCCAGCCAGCCTTTCATTGAGGAGATTCTCAGACTGGCCGATCTCTTAGATGAAGCCAGAAGCGATGAGCTCCGCCGCCCGGCCTGCCTCACCGACAATGAGTGGAAGGCCGTAAAACTTGCTGCCTCCCGCCTCAGCAACCGGGAAATCGCCTTGGAAATGGGCTTTTCCGAAGGCACCGTGAAGCAATACCTGAACCGGATCTATGGAAAACTTCATCTGGAAGGCGACGCCCGGAACAAGCGCCGCCGGCTGGAGGAGCTTTTTAAGTGAGATACACAACGTTCTGAAGCGGAGACAGGATACTTTCCAGCACCGTTATATAAAGTTCTCCTTCCCCGAGAATATCAAAAGCCAGACAAAGCACGCTGTCCCCGGCATCCTGATCGTAAAGGTCATTGATCGCCTGGGCCAGGGTGTTTCCGGTGTAGCCTTTGGTATCCACGCCTGCCGTCTCAAGAACATTCAAAATCTGATCCGCCAGGGCGATCCGCTCATCGTCGGTCCGGTCGCCATACCAGCCATCCTTATACATAAGAGTCATTTCCGGATAGTCGTTAGCTGCCAGAAGAAGGGCGTCCTCGTCCTCACTTTCCAGGGCCTGCTCTCGAAAAACCGTCAGGATCGCATCCCGGTAAGAATCATAGTCATCATCAAAAAGGAGGGCCGCGATTTCCAGCGTACTGGCAGAAACGCCGCTCTCATAGGCCGTGTCGAGGAGATCCCTCAGAGTTTCTGTATCCAGCTCACTTTCCTGATAATAATCAGCCAGAACCTGGGGCAGGTCTTCCCGCATCCCCTCAAAATTTTCCTCGTCATACCAGAAACTTTTTCCGATAAAAGCGGTCTCCAGAATATCTCCATCATACAGTTTTTCGATGATTTGCTCCTCTTCAGTCAGTTCCCTTTCTGTCTCCTGGCTGGCTTCCTCTGTGACTTCTTCCATACTTTCAGCCTGCGCCGGGATCGTCGGCTGGCTTCCGATAAAAAGCGCCAGGAAAAGGATAAACATTCTTTTTTTCATAAAAAATCCCCCTTCCTTTCTGTTATTTCTATTCAAACAGAAAAGAAAAGGGATTTCTATTAACCTCTGGTTATTTTTTCAGGCTTTTGTGTACCAGTAGCGGACACAACCGTAAATATAGGCCTGATCATAATTGGAAATTTTGATTCCTCCCTGCGGATAAGGAGCAGAGTTGGAAGCGTGAACGATCTTTCCATCTCCGATATAGATTCCCACATGAGAATTGTTCGCATAGTAGAAAATCAGGTCGCCCGGTTTCAAATCCTCAACCGCAATCTTGACCGGTTTCGCATAACCAGCCAGTCCTTCATACTGCCAGCCGGTATAATGTGCAACATTGATGCCAAAGTGGCGCAGAACCAGCATCGTGAAACCGGAACAATCCACTCCTTTGGTCAGATCCTCTCCTCCGCCAAAAACATAGGGATAACCGACAAACTGCTGGGCATAGGCCGCAATCTGCTTTCCAAGAGCGTCGTTTTCTGTCAGCGGAGTTTTGGTCGTCATCTGTCCGTTGGCATCAAAGGTATAATAAACACCGTCGATCTGCAGATCCGTACTTACCGCCATAGCTCCTCCTTTGGAAGGATTAAAGTAGTAAGTGATTCCCTCTACCACACGGAAACCGGTCTGCATGGCTCCGTTCGTACTGTTAAAGTAATATTTATTTCCGTTATATTCTGCCAGACCCAGGACTTTAATCCCGCTCGCATCGAAAAGATAGGTATCGCTTCCCACTTTAATAAGTGTATTCTTGGCACGCTGACCCTTGCTGGTCAGATAATAACCATCCACCCAGGTATCCTTCGCCATCTCGCCGGTCGTGGTATCAAAATAATACCAGCTGCTGTCCAGTTCCTGCCAGCCGGTCACAGGCTGATAGGAAGAATTCAGGAGATAGGTTTTTCCGTCTTTATCGGTGAAAAGGCCCGGACTTCTGGTCTCGCCGGTCTTCACACCGTCGCTTCCCACATATTCGGAACCGATCCAGGTACTCTTCGCCATGGTTCCGTCGGAAGTAAGGTAGCACTTATCTATCCAGGTATCTTTTGCCATCACACCGAACATATCAAAATAGTATTTCTCTCCGTTGATGATTTTCCAGCCCTTGCTGCGGGCTCCCGTGCTGGGATTCAGATAATACTTCTGCTCCCCTATCGTAATCCAGCCATACTGTCTCTGGCCTTTTTCATTGACATAATAGGTGTTGCTCACGAAACGGCTCTTTACGAGCTGTCCATAAGTGTTCAGGTAATATTTTTCTCCGTCAATAGTCTGCCATCCTGTCAGCATCCGTCCGGTCTTCGGACTGAAATAGTAGTCATTGACTCCGTAATGAATCCAGCCTGTGGTCATCTCGCCCGTCGTCGGATCGAAATAATAGCTGAGCCCGTCAGAGGTCTTTCTGATACCGGAAAGCCGCCGCAGAACGCCGTCTGTTCCGAAATACCAGACTTTGTCGTCAACCCGTTTCCAGCCCGTCAGCTTCTTATAATTGACCTTGCTGAAATAATACTTCTTTCCGTCGATCTCCATCCAGCCTGAGGCGTAGGAACCGTTTTCGTCCAGATACTGGTTGTCATTGATCCAGGTCCCTTTGGCAAGGCTGCCATCCGCATTAAAATAATATTTTTTTCCGTCGATGGTCTGCCAGCCTTTTTTCATGATCACACCGGTCCTGGAATTCAGATAGTAGGTCTTGTCGCCGTTGGTGTACCAGCCGTAGACCTTCTCTCCCTTATCATTCACATAATAGGTGTTGCCCACCAGACGGTTCTTGGCCAGCTGTCCGTAGCTGTTGAAAAAATATTCCTTACCGTTTATGGTCTGCCAGCCCTTCAGGGCGCGACCGGTCTTGGGACTGAAATAGTAATCGTTTACGCCGGAGTGAACCCAGCCGGTGGTCATCTCACCCGTCGTCGGATCATAGTAATAGCGGTTTCCGGAATTTCTCACCACGCCGGAGAGCTTTTTCAGCGTGCCGTCCGCATTAAAGTAATAAACCTTTCCGCCGATCCGGCGCCAGCCTGTCACTGCCGCATAGTTCGTATAGCTGAAATAATATTTGTTGTCACCGATCGTCACCCAGCCTCTGGCCAAACGGCCTCTCTGATCCGCATAATATTTTCCGCGAACCAGGGTATTTTTCTGGAGCTCTCCCAGGCCATTAAACGAATAGCGGTAGGAACCAATTTTATAAATGCCTTTCAGAGCATAGCCCTTCTGTCCGAAATAATAGATCTGTCCATTAATTCCTGCCCAGCCCAGCACCTGCGCGCCTGTCTTGGGGCTGAAATAATATTTCTTTCCTCCATAGACCACAAAACCGGTCTGCTGCGCTCCGGTCTTAGCATTAAAAAAGTACGTTTTCCCGGAGATCTTCGTGAAACCGGTGGCTTTCTTTCCATCTGTATAATAATATCTGGCATTTCCCTCTGTCACCCAGCCATCCCCGGAAACGGTTTCATCAACAAGATTATCTGCTCTGGCCGGAACCATATTTTCCGCCGGAGCCCATACCAGAATCCCTGTGAAAAATAATGCCATGAGAAATTTCTTTTTCATATAAATCCCCTTTTATGTATGTCTCTTCCAAAACTTCCGAACGCAGGCTGAACCCCCCACGTCTCGAACTATTACAGAATTATTACATCATTATGAAAAGTTTAGCGGATTTCTATGGAAAAGTCAAGAGAAGATGAGATTCTTAAGAAAAAACACATAGTTAGCCTCCGCCACTTCCAAACATCGACTATACTTCACTTATTTCTGCACATTCATCGCTACCTGATCCCGGTATTTTCCGGGAGTAAGCCCTTCTTTTTTCTTAAACACTCTCGCAAACGATTCACAGCTGACATATCCGACTTGTCCAGCTACCTGTTGAAGCGTCAAGCTCGGATTATCCTGAAAGATCTGTTTTGCCTTTTCTATACGGACCTTCTGAATATAATCCAGCAAGCCCTCCCCTGTGGTCTTCTTGAAGATTCTGGAAACATAATCCAGATTTTTCCCCAGCAATTCTGCTATCGCAGTTACACTCAGCTCTGTATTGGCATAATTTTCGTCAACAATCCCACAGACCTTTTTCACAAAATCTTTCTCCGAATCCTCTGATTCCACCACTTCCAGCCCTCTCAGCTGTTCAAACATGGCAAGCATATTGTTGCGGAATTCCTCGACGTTTTTAAAATCGATCAGTTTTTTATAATCTATAAGATTTGCATTGGTATCATTCACCACTGTCATGATCCGATGCATAAAAGAATACAGTTCAAACATATATTCTTTGGGCGGGATATCCTGATTCACAAAGGCAGTATTCACTATTTTTATAAATAATTTTTCCGCTCGTCCATATTCACCCACTTTAATATAATTAAGCATGGGAATTTCATCCGCCGTATAATTATTTCGCACATTATCAAGTGAAAAAGTGCTGTATTCCATGATATTTTTTGCATTTGTCAGTTCCAGGTATTCCATGGTGTTCCGTATTTCATGATACATATCCCGGATTCCGTCTGCACCGGTATGGTAATTGGAAATACCAATCTGAATGTCTATGGCATACCGCTCTCTTAAAAACAGCTGGCTGTCCAATAATTTTGTCTTAATATCAGTATATTCATTTTTGACAGAATCATCAATAAATGAAACAAAGAAATAAAGGATGCTGTCAATACTAAAGTAAAGAATCTTGTAATTTTCCTGAAGCATCTGTATCAGAAAGCCTTCACAAAAATTAAATGCCCGTTCATCCGGCACATCAATGAAGCGAATGCCTACAAAGTAAAAGCTTTCCCTCTCTGCGTCCACTCCCAGCTCCTGTGACAGTTTCCGGATCACCTCGCTGTCGATATTTTTCTTCTCCAGTATTGCAAGAAAAGCTCTTTTTTTCGCTTCCATTTCCGTTTGCTTGTGATAATTCTGATTGGCAAGTTTCTGCTCCGCATTTTCCAGCATAATGCCTTGCAATTCCGTCACAAAATAACGCCCCAGCCAAAGCTTTCGTGGTTTATCTCCGCTGACCTCTGCCATCAGCTGATTCAGCGGATTAAAAATGCTCCACATATGCCCTATAATGATCACGATAAGCACACAGACAAGAACCAGATAAGTCACGATTTCACGGCCCCAGACACGCTTTAGTTCTCCCCGCAATGCGCTGACAGGCAGAATCCCCACATAGGTAAAGGGGATTCTCGTGCTTTTTATGCCGACAGTCTGGTATCCGGATGTATGAAACACAAAATCGTTCCATTTTCCATCCAGCATATACTTTCCTGTCTGGTTATCCATTACTGTAAGAATGCTACTTTTCGCCTGACTGCTTACCTCAATCTGTCCATCTACAGACCGTATTCCTTCCACTGACATATTCTGGAAGGGATTCTCTGCAAGCTTTACATAAATCGAACTGCGCATATGGCCGTCTCCCACCTGAGTCACAGGATAGGTCTTGACATAAAACACTTCTCCTGTCTCTGCCTGGATCAGCGTTCCGCCGGTATATTCGATTCTTTCATCAACCACATTGGCTTCCACAAAAGCAGCATATCTCTCATCACTCAAAAAACTCATGAGCCAGTCATGAGTATTTCCTCTTCCTGAGGATGTAATATATACATTCTGGTCACTGTAAAAACAGACCATGATATCCCTGATAAAATTATTGGTAAGTATTGTACTACTCAGAGTATTTCTGAATTTTGTTGCATCCATAAGGCTATTCTCATTGCTGCTCCATCCGGTGTTCAACAAATGGGAAAAGCTCTCATTTGTCGTCAGTACATAACAGATAGCATTGAGTCTCTCCATATAATCATCCATGGTATTCGCCAGCCCCTTCGTTTCATTCGTAAGAGCCTGTTCTGCCTGATTATATACATTACGCCGCATCGGGATAAAACTGACAAACACCAGGCAATAAAGAACCAGTGCAATTGCCAGATACATTATAATGTTCAAAAACAATCTCTTTTTCACTGTATTTCTATTGTCCGGTGTTTGTTCAGTCTTTTTCATATATTCTGTTACCTTATCATTTCATCCTGTAATTTCAAATGTTTCTATTTTTCCACATCCGAAAACAAACTCTGTTGCCTGTTCCCGACGCATATTCTTAGGAAACACAACCCTGTAAGTCACTTCATATTCATCATTTTTTAAGCGTCTCCATTTTACAGAATTGACAGCTATCCCTTCCTTTTCAATTTTGGACAGAATCTCTTCTTCCCTGTTTCCATTTACTCTGACTGTTATTATAGCACGGATCTGCTCAGAAACCAAACTAATATTCATGTGCAGGATTGTCTGTCCGGCGATGACCAGTATCGTACTACATGTACCCAAGGCATACATTCCTGCTCCGATGGCCATGCCGATCGCCATCGTCATCAGTACTCCTGTGGTTGTCGTAATCCCGCTGGCATGTCCCTGTTTCCCCATACAGATCAGGCCGCCTCCCAGAATCCCTACGCCCCCGATAATGCTTGCCGCAACTCTCGACACATCCACGCTCATATCATTTTCCAGCGCAACCCTCAAAAACCCATACTGAGATACGACCATCATAAGTGCTGTGGACATAGCAACCATAAAATGAGTCCTGACGCCTGCATTTTTTGTTCTCCGCTGTCTCTCGATTCCGATAATAATGCCACAGATTCCCGCCCACAGCACGCGGATAAGGAACTCAAAGGTCTTACTGGTTAAAATGTCCCTTAGCATTTACATCTCCTGTATCTCTCTGCTGATGAGCTCTGACTCGCCTAAATGATAAGGGAAACAAAATCTCCTTGTTCCTTCTCCTGCAAGATAATGCTCTCTGCAGGTCTTTAATACTGCCCTGTTTGCTTCGGAATCCATTTTTTTCTGGAAATACTGTTGTGCTGTCGGGTAAAGGGCTGTTTTCGCCTGAAGCATATAATAGATGCCCACATTCGAATCATTCAGACCATGATGGGCCACCTGTACTATATCGGTTTTCATGCCATGGCCATATCTTGCCGTCAGTTCCACGCTGGAACGCACATTGGAATCTCCCAGGAAAACGACTTTTGTCCCCTTTGCCTCCAGCAATAAAATCGTACTGGAATCATTATAGCAGGTAAGTGGTTCTTCGCATATATCATCATAGGTAAACAGGACTGTAAATTTCAACTCATCCAGCTGGAATCTTTGTCCGGTATGCAAACGGATATGCTTCCAGCCATATGCATCATTTAATTCCTGAAATTCCCGCATGGTCTCCTTGTCGTCTGCTTTCCAGCCTTCCGCTCCCGGTACATCCAGTGCCGGAAAACCGCTGTATACTCTCTGGATCTCAACATCCGCAAAATTTTCCTTCACAAAATCCATAAATTTCGCAATATGATCCTGATGTCCATGGGTAAAAAACCAGCCTGCAATGACTATTTTTTTATCCGGGCTCAGCTTTTTTAATAATTCATGGATCCGCAGATGATCTTCCACCGAGTTCATGTGAGCACTGTCAATGATAAAGAACCGGCCGCCACCAGTTTGAAGAATATAGCACATGCCACAATCAATCTTCCGATAATCCACTTCGAATTGATACAGGGCACATTCCTCTTTGCTTCCCACAATATCATCCTCCGGAAAATCGGTTTCCTGGTCTGCTATGATATGGGTTCTGTTGTCATTTTCTGTGTAGTAAATATGAATTTCCATGTGATGCAGTTCAAAGGTTGCTGCATAATTCCGGCAAATACAGGAGCTTTGTTTTTTCAAAGCCCCTGCCTTCAGAATCTGTTCTTCGTATAAATCAAAATCCGCTTTTGTTGTGTTTTCGATGATGTAGGTTTTCTGATTCCTGCAATTCTCATAAACTGCAACCTCTGGCCACTTTTCATAATTATATAAACAATTATCCGTAATCATCCTTTATCTCCCCCACTTAGAGCAAAGCCCTGTGACATAAATTTCTGTGCAAACGCATACAGCATAATGCAGGGCAGCATATAAACCACAGAGTACGCTGCCAGTTTTCCATACTCAATGATACCACCATCATTAAAATACTGATAAATTCTGACTGCTGCCGGATATTTCTGCGTGGACTGCAGTAAAATAAACGGAGTAAAGAAATTGCCCCACGCTCCGGTGAATACATAAATCAGCACGGTCAGAATACCTGGTTTCATAAGAGGAATGATCACATTTTTCAAAACCTGTATGGAATTGGCACCGTCTACTCTGGCAGCTTCCTCAAGAGAAACCGGAACCGCGTCCATAAAATTTTTTGTCATCCAGATACCATAGGGCATATTTGTCGCAGCCATGAAAAGAGCTAGGCTGAGCAGATTATCCTGCAGTCCCAGATTGATAAACATTCTAAATACCGGAACCAGGATCGCATTTACAGGCAGCGAAGTCATAAAAATAATCGCATACAGGAATTTACCTTTTCCCCGAAGTTCATATCTGGACAGCGGGTAGGATGCCAGTAATGCCAGCACTACCACCGTTACGGAAGTGACCCCCGCAATAATGAAGCTGTTCAGAAAGCCCCGCAGGTTATCCGGATTCGTAAATACCTGTGCAAAATTGCCAAGACTAAACTGCTTCGGCATCGTTATTGTGGGGTTTGCATTCGGATTTATGGATGCTAGAAGCAACCATAACAGTGGGACAAAAAATAAAAGAGCAAGAATGACAAGCACAATATACTGAATAATCGTTTTTCGTTCCCGCCGATTGATTTTTTTTCTGTTCATCGACTTTTCTCCTTATCTTACAGTAACGGTTCCGTGGTTTCTGAACCGTTACCATCATACTTTTGATTTAGACAATTTCATGGAAACAACACACATGATGATACCAATGATCAGCATAACAAGTGCAATCGCTGTACCATAGCCCATCTGATAACTGCCAAAGGCCTGTTTATACATATAAATGGAAAGCGTTGTTGTCTTGGTTCCCGGTCCGCCTCCTGTCATAGAGTAGATCAGTCCAAAAACAGATAAGGTTCGTAATATGATAAGACTCATCAGAGTCATTGTTGTCTGTTTCACTAACGGCAACACGATATAGATCAATTTGCGTATACCGATTGCTCCATCCAGTTCCGCTGCCTCATCCACCTCTCTGGGAATCCCATCCAGAGCTGCCTGAAACTGCATCATGGAAAATGCTGTGCCATGCCAAATATTTGTCACAATGACGCAGACCATCGGATATTTAAACAACCAGGAAATCGGTCCATCTATCATACCCAATCCCGTTAAAACGGCTGTCCAGGTTCCTTCTTTTGCAAAAAAAGAAATCCAGCAGAAAGAAACCACGATTTCCGGCATAATCCAGCCGATCAGAACAATAAGTCCTGTAAAATTACGGATCCATTTCTTTTTTTCCTTCATCAACAATGCCAGAATGAACCCTAGGATCATCTGTCCAAAGATAGATGCAAACAAGAAAACCAAAGTATTGACAAAACTGGTTCTAAATAAAGAATCTGAGAATAACCGTTTAAAATTATCAAGTGCGACAAAATCATAATTATGTGCTTTTGTACCGCTCAGAGTCATATCTGTCATAGAATAAAAAAAGCTAAGTGCAATAGGCCAGATGAAGAAAAACGCCAAAAGTGCGATTGCAGGGAATAAATATAGTAAAGCTTTCTTTTCCTGAGCAGTAGGCTTCATTTTGTTCATATCAAAATCCCTTCCTATATACAATTTCTGCGGAGACAAGCTCCGCAGAAATTCAGCTTAGCTGTTATCTTATTCGTATACGTTATCTTCACCAACAATATTTACAACTCTGTTCTTGTATTCTGCTTCTGCTTCCTCCGGTGATAATGCACCAGTAACCAGCTCTTCTACGATTGTCTGGATCTGAGTGGTAACCATAGCATAGCTCTCGTTCTTAGGACGTACATGGGCATTTGCCATATTTGCATTCGCCTCATTGATGAAGGGCTTGCTGCCGTATTCTTCGATATCTACAGAATCTTTTCTCGGAGACATACGTCCGTCATACAGAGATCTGTAAGTAGCGTTTTCTTTGTTTCCGCAGAACTCCAGGAATTCCATTGCCATATCTTTGTTTTCACAGTAGTTGGAAATAGCCCAGGACCACCCACCAGTCATTGTTACTGTAGCAGGATCACCTGTCTGTGTGGGCATACCGGCAAAACCGATCTTCTCTTCTACATTTTCTACAGGGTAGCTTCCGGTAGGCAGCCAAGTATTGCTGAGTGTGCAAACACTCAGACACATACCAATCTTGCCATCTGCAAGTAAGTTTGCTACCTGTGTATCTGCTGAAAGTGCCTGATCCAGATCAAGCATGATTCCGCTACTAACGATCTCATCAATAAAAGCAAAGGTATCTTTTAAGCCCTGGCTTCCAACATTCCATTTGCCATCCTCATACAGAGTATCTCCGGTTCCATAAAGGATCTGCTCAAAGGTCTGCATGGATACTGCTTCGCCATTGCTGGCAGCAACACTCATGGCAAGAGGTGCAACGTCCGTCTGGGTCTCTTTGATCTTCTGACCAGCTTCAATGATGTCTGCCCAGGTCTTCGGCTGCCAGTCTCTTCCATAACCAGCCTTCTCCAGAACGTCTCTGTTGAACCAGATACCTCTGGAATCAGTAGAAATGGGCACACCGTAGGATTTGCCATCAACACCCTTTACCGCATCCTTGGTGCCGTCCAGATAATTGGAATAATCATCCCAGTTTGCCAGATAATCATCCAGGCATGCCAGATAACCAGATGCTGCATCTGTAGCCGTCATATAAGTATCTTCCATGAAGACATCCGGTGCAGTGCTGGAAGAAGAAAGCTGCAGTGCCAGCAGAGTAGCATAATCACCTTCCGTAGAAGAGATAGGAGAAAGCTCGATCTTAACTCCGGGATGCTGTTCCTCAAACTGTCCAATGATGTTCTTCTCTGTCAGCCATGCTTCCAGGGGATCGTTGGATGCGTTCTGTTTATAAGTAAATTTCAGAACGATGTCCTCTCCTTCTTCAGCAGAAGAAGTGATAGCTCCGGTCATGCACATGCTTGTGGCTAAGCATACCGGCAAAACGGTTTTCATGAATCTTCTCTTCATAAATTCGCCCTCCATATTTATTTTTGCGGCTGTCCGTCGCTTGATGTTTTTAGTATATCCGCTTTCCGGTTTTTGGTAAATATTCAGAATTATTGGCACCTTCATTTTTTGTTTTTGTATGTATTGAACATATTTCATCAGGTATCGCCCCGTTACAGCCCTTTGTTTTTACGCAAAATACACAAAACCAGGAAAAGACGGCCCTTTTGCAGCCATCCCTTCATTTTTTGTAAACCCTCATTTTTTGTGCAACCTTCATTTTTCGTATCCAGTGATTTTTCCTCGCCACCGCAGTGTGCTCCTACCCAGAGGGCTTTTTCCGTCATAGGAATATTACGGAGTAATTTTTTATGACACAAAAAAAGCCCCATGCAATCATCTATCAATGATCGCATGGAACTTTTTTATTTACTGGTCTGCATCCTCTTGATCACTTTCAGCCTTGTGAACTCTTCTCTCTCTTTCTCTTCCAGTGCATTCTGGATATTTTTCGTAAGAGCTTCGTACATCGGGATCGTGATGTTTTTCAGCGCATTCGCACGTTTCTGGGTCTTTTTGATGTTGGCGGCCAGACGGTAGGCGGAGTTTTCGATCATGGAAAGACGGATGGTAAGGTCTTTCACTTTCTCGAAAGCGATCCGCGCCTGGTCCAGGGCCTGGGTGGTGCTGTAATAAGCGTAGGTCGGTTCATCGGCCTTCGGCTTATACTCCACCAGCGGGATCTCCGTACCCATGACGCTGCGGGTCTTGATCCTTATGGAATCCTCCACGGGGACGGAGAAGGAGATCTCCTCCACCTCATGGATACCCATCTCGATGTTGGCCCGCTGCAGGAGGCCGTAAGCCTCCCGGAACGTGCTGTCGATCTCGGTCTGGATCTCCGAGGCCTGGCTGATCAGGTTCATGATCTCACGCATAAGAATGTTTCGTTTCTTATCCATCAGATCGAAGCCCTGTTTCGCAAGTGCCAGAGAATTCTTGGCCAGAATCAGATTTCCCTTGGTGGGAAATGTGTTTGGATTCATACGCTCACCTCGGATTTATGCTTCTGCCGTCTTCGGCGCTTCATAGAATTTATCAAGGATCTTGGTATCGATACGGTCAAGTTCTTCTCTGGGCAGCATCCGTAAGAGCTCCCAGCCCTTGTCCAGCGTCTCCTCGATAGTACGGTTCTCTTCCTCGCCCTGTCCGACAAATTCGTGCTCAAAAGCTTCTCCGAATTTCAGGTAGGTTTTGTCCAGGGGAGAAAGCTCGTCCTCACCGATAACGGAAGCCAGGGCTCTGGCGTCTCCTACTTTTGCATAACAGGAGAAGAGCTGGTTTGCCACATCCTGATGATCCTCTCTGGTGTAACCCTTACCGATACCATCCTTCATCAGTCGGGACAGAGACGGCAGAACATTGATCGGCGGATAAATTGCCTGGCCGTGAAGCTGACGGTCCAGAACGATCTGACCCTCGGTGATGTATCCGGTCAGGTCAGGGATCGGGTGGGTGATATCGTCGTTGGGCATGGTCAGAATCGGGATCTGGGTTACAGAACCGTCCACACCCTGCACGATACCGGCGCGCTCATAAAGAGTAGCCAGTTCACTGTACAGATAACCCGGATAACCTTTTCGGGAAGGAATCTCTCCTTTGGAGGAGGAAACCTCACGCATGGCCTCGGCGAAAGAAGTCATATCGGTAAGAATTACCAGGATATGCATGCCTTTCTCAAAAGCAAGGTACTCAGCGGCAGTCAGCGCTACCTTCGGAGTGATCAGTCGCTCAACTACCGGATCGTTTGCCAGGTTCAGATACATGACAACGTGGTCGGAAACGCCGCTCTCCTCGAAGGTCTTGCGGAAGAAGTTTGCCACATCGTATTTAACGCCCATAGCCGCGAAAACAATAGCGAATTTCTCATCGGAAGCAGCGTCTCCCAGAGAAGCCTGTTTTACGATCTGAGCTGCCAGACGGTCATGGGGAAGTCCGTTTCCGGAGAAGATCGGCAGCTTCTGACCTCTGATCAGAGTAGTCAGTCCGTCGATAGCAGAAATACCGGTACGGATATAGTTTCTCGGGTACTCACGGGTTACAGGGTTCAGAGGCAGACCGTTGACATTCAGACGGCACTCTGCCTTGATCTCTCCCAGTCCGTCGATGGGCTCTCCGATACCGTTGAAGGTACGTCCCAGGATATCCGGGGAAAGAGCCACCTCCATGGGGTGTCCGGTGAGTTTTGTATGGGTGTTTTTCAGGGACATTCCGTCATTTCCTTCAAACACCTGGATAACAGCCTTGTCCTCGTAAAGCTCGATGATACGGCCAAGCTTTTTCTCATTGCCGTTTACCGTGATCTCTACGATCTCCTCAAAGGAGGCGTTCTGAACGCCTTCGAGAACTACCAGGGGGCCGTTGATCTGACTGAGTCCTAAATATTCAATTGCCATTTCATCCTACCTCCTTTTATGCGTTCTTGGCAATGACTTCGTCATAGAAGGCATCGATGGCTTTGTAATAGTCGTCAAACATTTCCGGCTTGTCGTTCGGCACATCGTATTTGATGGAAACGATACGGTCGAAAATGTTGCTTTCCTTCAGAATAGACATCGGCATTCCCATAGTAACCAGGGCCTTTGCTTTTTTGTAAAGGTAAAGGATCACATCCATCATCAGGAACTGTTTCTTCATGGGCACGCAGGTATCGTCCGGATGGAACGCATTCTGCTGCAGGAAGCCCAGACGAACCACACGGGCAATCTCAAGAGTCAGCTTCTGATCATCCGGAAGCACATCGCTGCCGATCAGTTTTACGATCTCCATAAGACTGCTCTCCTGGTTCAGGATCGCCATGATCTGGTTTCTGTGGTCCACGAAACGCTTGTCCACGTTGGTCTGGTACCAGGGTGCCAGATCGTTCAGGTACTCACTGTAACTGGTCAGCCACTGGATAGCCGGGAAATGACGGGCATAAGCCAGGGATTTATCCAGTCCCCAGAAGCAGCGGACGAAACGTTTGGTATTCTGGGTAACGGGCTCGGAGAAATCGCCTCCCTGCGGGGATACGGCTCCGATGATGGAAACGCTTCCTTCTGCTCCGTTTAAGGTCTGTACATAACCGGCTCTCTCATAGAAAGCGGACAGACGGGATGCCAGGTAAGCCGGGAAACCTTCCTCGGCGGGCATCTCCTCCAGTCGTCCGGACAGCTCTCGAAGAGCCTCGGCCCAACGGGAAGTGGAGTCTGCCATGATAGCCACGTCATAACCCATATCGCGGTAATACTCAGCCAGAGCCACGCCGGTGTAAATGGAAGCCTCACGGGCTGCCACAGGCATGTTGGAAGTATTGGCAATCAGAGTGGTACGGTCCATCAGAGGATTGCCGGACTTCGGGTCGATCAGTTCGGAGAACTCCTCCAGAACCTGGGTCATCTCGTTTCCACGCTCTCCGCAGCCGATGTAAATGATGATGTCGGCGTTGGCCCATTTTGCGATCTGATGCTGGGTCATGGTTTTACCGGTTCCGAATCCTCCCGGGATGGCTGCAGTACCGCCCTTGGCGATGGGGAACATCGTATCAAGAATACGCTGACCGGTTACCAGGGGTTCGCTGGATGCGTAGCGGGCTGCGCTGGGACGCGGCACACGGATGGGCCATTTCTGAGCCAGAGTCAGGGGAACTTCTTTTCCGTCACTCAGCTGCAGAACAGCGATCTCATCAAAGATCTTATATTTTCCGTCCGGAGCAGCTTTCAGGATCGTACCGGAAAGGTTCGGAGGTACCATGGATTTATGAAGGATCGCCGGTGTCTCCTGGGTTTCTGCGATGACAGTTCCGCCGCTGACTTTATCGCCGGCTTTTATGGTGATGTGTACATCCCAGAGCCGCTCGGTGTCCAGAGAATCTACGGAAAGACCGCGGCTGATATATTTGCCGGATTTGGCAGCGATCTCACTTAAGGGACGCTCGATACCATCAAAAATGTTGTTCAGGATACCCGGTGCCAGGAGAACGGAAATAGCGTCTCCGCTGGCTTCTACGATTTCGCCGGGTTTCAGGCCTGTTGTCTCCTCGAAGACCTGTACAGTGGTGGTGTCCTGAGTCAGGGCGATAACCTCGCCTACCAGGCGTTCCTTGCCGACGTAAACCATCTCTGACATCTCAAAACCGGTATTGCCCTTCAAATAAATGACGGGACCGTTGATGCCGTAAATAACACCTGTCTTATTCATGAAGGACACCTCCGTCAAAGGTAAAGTTTTTCTTCGCTGCGTCAAATTTGGCAGCAAAGGAATTGTCGATCAGGATATGACGTCCGGGAATAACTGCCCGGGTGCCGCCGCTGAAGGAATACTCGGAAACCGTCAGCGGATGGTTGACAGCAGCGGTGAGGCTGCTTAAGCAGGACTGATCTGCCGGATCAATGTAAATGGTAACTTCCTCATTTCCAGCGAATTTCATGATCTCACGGATCTGTGAAATCAGAAGCTGCTGGTATTCCTGTGTTGCCATGTAGTCGGCCAGTTTTTCCTGTACTTCTACAAAAAGTGTTTCTTTCAGCTCTTCCTGTTTTCTGGAAATATCACGTTTGATCTCCAGACGTTCCTTGGAAAGAGTGATGTTGTTTTCCCGTTTCAGCCGGTCGGTCTCAGTTTTTACTTCGAGGGCAGCCTGACGGTCTTTATCTATAGTGTGTTCCTGAAAAAGTTTTTCCAGAGCGCGGCGGTGCTCTTCAATGGCCGCGGTGCTTTCCTGACGTGCCTCCTCAAGAGCGGCAGCTTTAAAGTGTTTCAGCTTTTCTTCTGTTGTCAAAATAGATCACCTTCTTTTTACAGCTTTACGCCGATTGCTTCGTTTACATAGGAAGTAATAAAATCAGCCTTCCGGCCGGTACCGTGGCGGTCCGGAATTTCTACGATGAGGGGCAGACGGCGGTTCAGTTTTACATCGTCAACGATGTCGGGAAACTCCCGGCCGAATTTCTCAGTCAGGAGGATGATCCCGTTCTCTTTGTCAGCAATGGCACGCTCCAGGGCTTCCCGGAGCTCTCCGCGCTCATGAACCACGCAGCCTTCCACACCGGCCAGTCTCATTCCGGTATAAGTATCCACGTTATCACTGATGAGATACATTTTCATGGATTATAATGCACCCAGGATCATGAAGGAGATGATCAGACCGTACAGGCAGCAACCTTCGGCCAGACCTACGAAGATAAGAGATTTACCAAGAATGCTCTGATCCTCGCTGATTGCTCCAAGGGCAGCGCTGGCAGCACTGGCAACTGCGATACCACCGCCGATACAGGAAAGACCGGTTACAAGAGCTGCAGCCAGGTAGCCAAGGCCGGTAGCAAGACCAGCAGAAGACTCGGAAGCAGCCTCAGCAGCCAGAGCAGAAGCACCGTTTCCAAGAGATACGATACCGGCTACTGCAAAAATTCCGAAGAACAGAAAAGCGTTGATGGCCAGAGAAGTTTTTAAACGTCCTTTGTTTCTTTCACCGATAAGAAAAGCGCTGAAGGGGACGAAAATGCTGAGTACAAGTGCGGCAACGATTAAGATCTGAGTGATAGTAGACATTGATAAAATCCTCCTTAATTGTATATATTGTTATTCTTTTTCTATTTTCCGAAAGGGAATGAATTCCCGGCCGGTACCTTTGTAGAAACGGCTGAACATCTCATAGTATTCCAGACGGAGTACCTGAATTCCGACGATCAGACCTTCCATACCGCAGACGAACAGGTTTCCGAGGATCACAACGATCCAGTTCGGTGAGCCTGCCTCAGCGCCTGCCAGCATCAGTACAACCTCCATCATAGCTGCGTGGCTGACTGCGAAAGCACCCACACGGACGAAGGAAATGGTGTTGGAGAAGTAGCTTAAGAGCACCTCAAAGAGTTCGAAAATTGTCTGTACGACGAACATGCCTTTTTCTTTCGGCATCACGTCTGCCTTATGCTCCACCAGCTTTGCCAGAGGCTCTTTAAATGCAATGACAAGAAGGGGAACTACAAACATAATCACAAGCACGATGGCTGCCGGCATTTTTTTACCGGTCATGATGAGAGCGATCACTGCCACAACGGCTCCGTAGAACACCAGACCTGCGAGGCCGTTGGTATCAAACCAGGCGCTTTCCGGATCGTGAGCTTTGATGCCGTTGATGATGTGCATAATCATAGCCACCAGGATCAGGAACATACCGAAACCGACTGCTACGATGAAGACGGTGTTCAGTTTTCCTATGAAGGGAACGGTCATCATGTTATTCATGGGCTTCAGCCACAGGGCAGGGAGCACATCCTCGAAACCGAAGAAGCTTCCGTAGAGGAATCCGAAGATCGTGGAGAAGAAACCGGCGCAGCTGATGATGGCTGCCAGATCTATCTTTTTGAATTTATAAAGCAGGAAGCCGCCGATCAGAAGGCAGAGTCCCTGGCCCGCATCACCGAACATGGCTCCGAAAATCAGAGAATAGGTGATGGCCACAAAGATGGTCGGATCAATCTCATTGTAAGCAGGCAGTCCGTACATCCGGATGTACATTTCGAAGGGTTTGAACAGCTTCGGGTTTTTCAGCTTGGTAGGCGGCTGATTCAGGATGTTGTTCTCGTCGTCCTCCAGGATGCAGTAGAGATTGACGTCATCCTCGATATCCTTCTGGAAACGCTCTGCGTCTCTCTCGGTCATCCATCCGCAGAGGATGTAGAAGACCTGTTTGTCATTTTTTGCTTTGGTGCAGGCTGCAAGCTTTCTCACGTCAAAGTTGGTGGAAAGGCTGTCCAGCGTATTTCTGGCTTTCAGAAGATCACTCCGTCTGCTCTCCAGCTTCTTTCCGACCTCTGCCTGACAGTTTTTGAGCTGCTCATCGATGGAGGCCAGGTCTTTTTTCAGCTTGGAAACGGCCTCCTCCGGGGTTCCCTCATATTCATCGGGAATACGCATTCTCTCAAAATGCAGGGAGCTGTATACTGCGTCCACCTTGACTGCCTGTGTGGCAGGAACAAAGTAAACTCCCCAGACGTACTGTTCATCAGAAGCACATTTGAAAAATACGGTGTCCAGATTGTCATAGACATATTTTTCAAATTTTTCGTAGTATTCGTGAGCGATCTTTCCAAAACGGTATTTGACAAATTTGAAGCCAAACACCTCATGGATGTTGAAGTCGAAATTCAAGAACGGCTCGATCCACTGCAGAGAGGAAAGGAGTTCCTCGTGCTTTTTGGAAAGTTCCGTACGTTTCTCCTGGAAGTTTGCGGCATATCCACTCAGTTCCTGAATGGTTTTCACCGCTGTGTCCACATCCATGCTTCCTGTTTCCTCAGAAACCGGCTGGGAAAGCTGGCTGACAAACTCATTTGCCTTGTTCAGAAGCTCCTTATAAGGATTGATCTCCATGAACGGCCGGAGCTCTTCCACCGTTTTCAGCTCGGAAAGGGCATTTTCCAGATGAATCTCATACTTCGATAAGTACTGGTTTACCACACGGTCGATATCGGCCTTTGGTCCCGTGATACTTAAAAATTTCATCTTCTCAATCACGAACCCACCCCCTTTCTTAGTTATTTATATATTTTGCTATTTCCTCCTGGGGCAGTCCGTAACGGACGCACTCCAGAATGGTAGTAAGTCTGTCAACCTCATGCTCTTTCTCATAGAGATAAGAAACCATCGTTGCGACAGAATACGGATTGTTTCTGGCTTCCTTACTCTGGATCTTGTGACGGATTTCCGTATAATACTGATCCAGATTGTGAGGGGTAAGCTCCGGATAACGTTTTCCGTAATAGGTCTTTCTGACTGCGGCAGTCAGCTCATCCTGATTTCCCGCCTCCACCAGGTCCTTGATGCTCTGGGCCGTGAGATGGTAGGTCACCGGAATAATGTGTGCGTAGATGCTGCTGTTTTCCATATGATAATATCTCTTGGAACGGTAGATCCACTGCATGTTCAGAAGATCAATTTTCACGCCATAGGCTTCCATGAAAATTTTCCGGTCTTCCTTGTCCTTGAAAATCTTCTGGCCATTTTTCCAGAACCAGCCGAAATAGAAAAGGTCCAGTGCCATTTCGTAATCCCAGAGTGTCGGCGATTCAATGTCCGAAAGACGTTTCATAGGCTCATAGTAAATACTTCCCTTCAGATTCTCGACAAATTCATCGATGGTCTGGCTGGCGGAAAGTTTGTTCAGATCCAAATCTGAATGGTGGTTGAAAAAGTCTGTAAAGATCGTCAGGTCCGTGGAAACATTCCGGTGATCGAAAAGCATCCGAAGGGAACGCTTCATGATGGCGATCTCGTACCGGCCAAAATAGAGATCCATAAAGGCTCTCTGCTGTACGGTGGAAAAACGGTAGATCTTCTGGAAATCCGCATAAACAGAATAGGTGAGAATCTGCTCCACCTGGCTCCGGTGCAGAGTGCTCTCATCCAGTCCGGAGAAGAGCTCTTCATAGGAGGGCTTCTGTTTCAGATAAGCCAGCGCGCCTGTGACCGTCGGCATGGCGGCCAGCGTCTCGTAATCCTTCCGGGTAAGGAGACGGCTCTTGATGGCACGGATCTTTGTGGTCGTTCCACTGTAAGATAACAGTTTTCCCATAGCTTATCCCTCGATCATCTGTTTTAATATGCCTGCAACCAGTGTCTCATGATTTTCCGAATATTCCTTCTCCAGAGTCATGATCGTCCTGGCAGCGGCTTCTTTCAGGGAAGAAAGCTCTGCTTTTTTCTGGTTTTCCAGGCTGGCACGGATATCGGCAAGCTTTGCTTCTGTCTTCTTATCCACGTCAGCATCGTATGCATCCATTCGCTGTTTGGATTCTTCATCCAGTTCTTTCTTTTGAAGGGCGGATTCGTTCATGATCTTGACAGCTGCGGTCTCAATTTCCGAGATCTTGTTAACGATTGTATCCATTCTGTACCTCCTTCTCTTTTCTTTCCTGTGTCTGCTTTCAAAAGCTTTTACACAGTTCTCTATTATCATACCTTTTCTTTTTAAAAATGCAAGGATAATAATAGCTAAAAATCTAAAAATGAATAACGGTCATTCCTATGCAAACAGCCAAAACCGGGACAGCTCTTCTGCTCTGACGTGGGAAAACAGGAGCCTTGGATGACCCCTGCCCGGTTTTCTGCGCTATTTGCGGTTGCCGTTTTGAACACATTGGATTATACTGAAATCGGCTGATTTTGAAAAATGATATTATTTTATACCCATAATAAAAAAACTTTATAAAAGGAAAATCTATGGCAGCAAATTTTGAATATTATAAAATCTTTTATTATGTAGCGAAATACCAGAATTTCACCCTGGCCGCCAAGGCTCTGCTCTCCAGCCAGCCCTCGGTTTCCCGCTGTATGCAGGCTCTGGAAACGGAGCTTGGCTGCCGGCTTTTCGTCCGGACCAAGCGGGGCGTCTCCCTGACTGCCGAGGGAGAACAGCTCTATAAATATGTAGCTCCCGCCTGCGAGCAGATCTTTAAAGGTGAGGAAAATATCGGCGGAACCCTCGGTTATCAGAATGGTTCCGTCTACATCGGCGTCACGGAGACCGCCCTCCACTGCTTTCTTCTCAAAAAGCTCTCCTCTTTTCACCGGCAGTACCCCGGCGTCCGCCTGAAGCTCACCAGCGGCACCACGCCCAATACGCTGGCAGATCTGAAAGCCGGTAAGACCGACCTTGCCGTGGTGACTACCCCCATCCGGGAGGATCCCCATTTCCGGGTCACTCTGGTAAAGGAATGTCAGGATATTCTGGCCGGAGGCAGCAATTATTCCTATCTCAAAGGGAAAAAAGTTCCCCTCTCCGAGGTCCAGCAGTACCCCTTTGTCTCCCTCGCGGAAAACACAATGACTTATGCCCTCTATAAGGAATTTTACGCCTCCCACGGCCTGATCCTGAAACCGGATATCGAGCTTGCCACGGCGGATCTCATGGTTCCCGTCATCCGGCAGGGCCTGGGCGTAGGCTTCATCCCCCGGGAGCTCGTGAAAAAGGAGCTGGAGGAAGGCAGTATCGTGGAGATCGAGATCGAAGAAAAGATCGAAGGCCGCCACATCTGTATGGTGGAGGACCGGCAGAAACCCCTGAGCGTGGCCGCCCGCCATCTGATCCGCCTTTTAAAAGGAAAGGAACCGGTGTAAATGAGGAAGTTTTGGTAGAAAAAAGTAAGGAAGTATGCTATGATGCAGAATTGCGTGAGCTGCAAAGCAGCGGAGCAATTCATCGGCATCAATTACTAAATAATCAACAATAAGGAGATTTTACCATGCGTTTAAGAAATATACCGGGTGCGGACGAAGCCGTATCCAACAGCCCCTGGGTCATCCAGGATGCAGAGACAAAAAAAGGAAAATGGAGTGAGGTTTTCGGAAAAGACCAGCCCCTCTACATCGAAGTGGGTATGGGAAAAGGCCAGTTCATCACCGAGCTTTCCCGGAGGAATCCCGAGATCAACTACATCGGCATCGAGCGCTACACCAGCGTTCTCTACCGGGCGCTCCAGAAGCGCGAACTTCTCACCGAGGAATGTGGCGAGGAATTCCCCAACCTCCGTTATCTCTGCGTGGATGCCAAGGACCTTCCCAACTTCTTTGGAAAAGGCGAGGTGGACCGGATCTATCTTAATTTCTCCGATCCCTGGCCGAAGGAACGCCATGCGAGACGGAGACTCACCTCCCGCGAATTTCTGGCCCGTTATGAGGAGATCCTGGCTGACGGCGGCCTCGTGGAGTTCAAGACCGACAACCGCAGCCTTTTCGATTTCTCCCTGGAGGAAGTGAAGGAGAGCGGCTGGGAGCTTCTGGTCTGCACCTATGACCTCCACCATGACAAAGAGCTCATGGAAGGCAACGTCATGACCGAGTATGAGCGAAAATTCAGCAATCTCCGCAACCCCATCCACAAACTTGTAATCCGCAAGCCGAACCGTAACGCAGAATAAAGCATATATAATATGGAAGAAATTCTTTCGGTGATCCCTTTGAAAAGAATCCGTTTTCCGGAGCGCCTGGGCCTTCGGATCTACTGCATTCCCAAAGCCGACCGGCAATTTCTGAAGATACGAAGATCCTTCGACCAGGTCAATCAGCTGGTGAAGGATCTTCCCTGTTGCAGGAGGCGGTGACGACGTTTTACTCCTCTTAATACCTAGAATTGCGTGAGCTGCCTTGCAGCGGAGCAATTCTACAACTCCTCTGCGAAGAACGCTTCTATTTCCTCCCAGACTTCCTTCTGGAAGAAATGAAGGTCCGCATGGTCTGCGCCCTCGATGGCAAGAAGCGTCACATCGCAGCCTGCCTCCTCCAGTTTGTCATGGAGCAGTTCGCCCTGAGTAAAGGGCACCGTATGGTCGTTCTCCCCGTGGATGATCAGGAAGGGCGGCGCATCCTTGGTGACAAAGCTCACCGGGCAGTTTTTCAGGGCTTCCTCCGGATGGCACAGCACATTTTTCCCCAGGAGAAGGGATTCCGGCGAAGCGGCGCACTGCTCCGGATTATCGTAGGGGAACCCGCGGAAATCTGTAGGCGGGTACCAGGGGCAGGCTGCCTGCACGCTGCTGGAAAATTCGAGATTTTCTCCCACATCAAAGGCCGGATCCGTGGCAAGGGCCACCATACAGGTGAGATAGCCGCCTGCAGACTCTCCCATGACGCCAAACTTCTCCGGATTGATATGGAACCGCTCTGCGTGTGCTCTTAAGTAGCGGATTCCGGCCTTCACATCCTGGATCTGGCCCGGCAGGGGCGTCTCATTGCTGGTGCGGTACTGAACCGAAGCTACCACAAAGCCTTTTCTGGAAAGTTCGGAAAGATACGCCAGATGAGCGGACTTATCCAGCTGGAGCCAGGCTCCGCCGCAAATCCAGACGATGCAGGGATAGGTTCTGCTGCTGTCCTCCGGATAGATGAGATCCATCTTGAGATCCTGCATGGTGTGGCCGAACCAGCTGTCATGCTGGGCATAGGTAAGGTTGGTGATCACCGTGAACTGCGGTTTCTCTGTTTTTACCTGAATTCTTTTCTTCATGAAGGTTCCTCCTTGTCTGATATATCGCAGAATTTTACATCTTTCTTCCACTATAACACACTCTTTTTAGCGATTCCATTGGATTTTTCTCTTACTTTCCATCTATGCCTGCTCCCCTGCCTCTTCCACAACGTTCTTTCATACAGTCCACGGAAACGATATGATTATTTTGGGCATGAGTCTGCCCTCTGAATCATAAAATAGTACCAAAAGTTCTCTGGAGCTTCTATGCGAGATCGAAAACTCCCTTCATTTCTTACCTTTCTGTTTCTCCCCGCGCTCTTTTTTCTGGTCTTTTCCGCCTGCGTCTTTTTCAACAACCGGTCTTTCCGGCAGTTTACCGGTCAGATCTTCCGCAGTGAACTGGCCGGAAATACCCTGAACCTTCACTATACCTTGAAACATCCGGAAAACTACGGGATTTCCGAGGCTCCCGTCACTCTCGGAAGCGCGGAGCCCGAAGTCCTGGAGGCTTCCGGCCTGGTTCTGGAAAATTACCAGGAGGCGCTGCGCCGTTTTCCCTACCAGACACTCTCCAAAACCAACCGGCTGACCTACGATATCCTGCAACTTTATCTTCAAAATCAGCTCTCCGGTCAGAAATTTGCCCTCTACGCCGAACCCCTTGGTCCCACCATCGGTACTCAGGCTCAGCTTCCTGTGCTTCTCGCGGAGTACGCTTTCCGAAACAAGGCCGATATCGAGACCTATCTGACCCTTCTCACAGAGATGGACGAATACTACTCGACTCTGGTTCACTTCGAGGAAGCCAAGTCCAGGGAAGGTCTTTTCATGAGCGCCTCCGCAGCCCAGGCCGTCATCGACCAGTGTAATGCTTTTATCCGGGAACCCTCGAAAAACTTCCTCATCACTGTCTTCGCCGAGAAGATCGAGGAAGCGGATTTTCTCACCCAGGTGGAGAAAAAGCATTTTCTGGAACAAAACGAAAAAGCCGTCCTGGAGCATGTAATTCCCGCCTACCAGCTTCTGATCCGAGGACTCACGGCCCTTAAAAACACGGGCAAAAACCAGCAAGGCCTCTCTGGTCTTCCCAACGGGAAGGCTTACTATGAATATCTCCTGCGGGATTCTACCGGCTCCTGGGCCTCCGTCGATGCCATCCAGAAACGCATCGAACAACAGCTGAAAACAGATTTTCAGAAGCTTACGAGTCTGGCCTCCGCCCATCCGGAGCTTCTTTCCCGAGAGACGCTGGGAAGCGCCATCGCCTTCTCTCTCGACAACTCTCCCTCAACGATTCTGAACGCCGATGGCTGGTATGCCACAGACCCCGCCGGCCGGGAACTGGAAGAGAAAGCCCTCGCCCAGTGGACACCCAACGAGATTCTCTCCGATCTCCGTCAGAAAATCGCCGCCGATTTCCCCACTCCGCCGGAAGTCTCCTTCTCCGTCAAGTACGTTCATTCCTCGCTGGAGGATTACTTAAGCCCGGCCTTCTATCTCACGCCGCCTCTTGATGACCTCACTGACAACGTGATCTATATCAACCGGGCTTCTACCTACACAGCTCTCGATCTCTACACCACCCTGGCCCATGAGGGCTATCCCGGCCATCTCTACCAGACGATCTTAAGCGGCAGCACCACCTCGGATCCGGTGCGGAATCTCCTAAATTTCGGCGGCTACATAGAGGGCTGGGCCACCTATGTGGAAATGTACGCCTACGGTCTCTCCGATACGGACCCGAATCTGGCTGAACTCTACCGGCTGAACCGCTCCCTCACCCTGGGCCTCTCCTCTCTCATGGATATCGCCGTCCATTACCATGGCTTCACCGAGGGCGATGTGGCAGAAGCCTTAAGTAAATTCGGCTTTGAGGAGGCCTCTGCCCAGGCCCTCTACGAGGCCCTTCTCGAAGCCCCGGCCAACTATCTCCGTTACTATGTGGGCTATCTTACCTTCGAAGATCTCCGGGACGCCTATAAAGAGAAAAAGGGCAGCGCCTTCTCTCTGAAAGCCTTCCATCAGAAGGTCCTTGAGATCGGCCCCGCCCCCTTTCCTGTGGTGAGTAAATATCTTCTCGGAAAGTAGATTTACTGCTCCCGAATCTTTTTCAATGCCTGCGTAAATTTGATAGGATTTCCATACATCAGTGTTCCGAAACGGAAGATCTTCGCTGCCAGCCAGCCCAAAACCACCACAGTGGCAGCCAGAATCGCTGCGGAAATCACAACCTCCACGCTGGAAACACTGCCCAGCGCGATCCGGGCAAACATGGCATTGCTGGAAGTGAAGGGAATGAAGGAGGCCACCTTCATGAGAAGGCTGCTGCTGTCGTTCATTCCGGTCATGGTCAGGATAAAGGATACCACAAAGATCATCGTCACCGGAGTAGCAGATTTGCTGATATCCTCGGTCTTGGAAACCAGAGCTCCCAGCATGCCGAACAGGAAGGCATACATGAGATAACCCAGAAGACCAAATACCACGAAAGCTCCCCAGACCTCTGCCGGAATATGGAAGAGAAAATCCAGCCGGTAATCCCAGCCTGCTCCTGTGAAATGATAGGCCAGAAGACCGCTTCCCAGGATCACGCCTGCCTGGAAGATACCGCTGATCGCCCCGGCGATGACCTTTCCGAAGATCAGACTGGTGCTGTCCACCGTGGTCACAAGAACCTCAATGGCCCGGTTGCTCTTCTCGCTGGTGATGGAAGTCGCAATCATCTGGCCGTAGAACAGCACCAGGAAGTAGAGCACAAAGATCAGAATATAAGTGTACCAGTAGTTGTTGGCCCCGTCTTTTCCCAGAACCTTCATATCAGAAATACTGCTGTGACCCAGAATTTCCTCCACGGCAGCCGCGTCGATGCCCTCGGCCTTCAGCTCCTGCTCCTGCCAGTAGTCTGTGTAAATTTCTGAAAACTCAGAATCCAGACTGTCCAGAATGGAAAGATCGTTCACCACATAGGTGTAGGTATATCTGCCGGTCAGGATAAAGCCTCCCTTTGCCCCTGCTGACACGATATCTTCCACTTCATCGGTATCATCGAAAACCTTCCAGTTATAACCCGGCATCCGGTCTGTCAGTTCCGTAATATCGCTTACAAAGCCATCCGGATCTGCAATAGCCAGTACATCTGCATCCGAATCGTAATTGTCATCAGCAGAGCTGCCTTCTTCCGCCTCTTCTCCGGTGGCTTCCGTACTTCCCTTGCTTCCGCCGAAGACTTCTGAGAAGCTGCCCTTCATAAATACCGGCGGAAGAGCCACTGCTGCTGCCACTGCCAGGGCCAGAAGGATTGTTGTTACCATAAAGCTTTTACTCTTAAAATAGTTTCCAAGCTCAAATTTTAAAACATTCAGAAACTGCTTCATGCCTCGTCACCTGCTCTTTCCACGAAAATATCATTGAGCGACGGCCGGTAATCTCCGAAGCTCTCCACATCCAGGCCGCTCTCTGCCAGTGCCCGGAATACCTGCGTTTTCGTCGTCTCTCCTGTCATTTTCAGCACCACGAAATCCTTATGGATGCCGTCAGGCTGCACCAGACCGGAGAAGCGCTCCTTTACGATAGTCTCTGTCTCTTCCCCGTCTTTTCCGTTGAGGGAGAGCACCAGGCGGCCATGGCCGAAGAGCGTCTTAATCTCCCTTAAGTCGCCCGATAGGACGGTCTCTCCGTGATTCATGATGACGATATCGTTACAGAATTCCTCTACATAGCTCATCTGATGACTGGAAAAAATCACAAGCTTGTTCTCCGCGATCTGTTCCTGGATCACATCCTTTAATACCTGGGAATTTACCGGGTCCAGACCGGAAAACGGCTCATCCAGAATGATCACCGGCGGATTGTGAACCAGCGTGGCCGCCAGCTGGACCTTCTGCTGATTTCCTTTGGAAAGCGTTTCCAGCTTTCGGGAAGCGTACTGTTCCACGCCCATGCGCTCCAGCCAGTGCTTCACAGCTTTCGCGGCCTCAGCCTTTTTCATGCCCCGAAGCTGCGCCAGGTACATAAGCTGCTCGGTGACGGTTTTTTTCGGGTAGAGGCCTCGCTCCTCGGGAAGATAGCCGATGCCGATCTTTTTTGTAGAAAAGGGTACGCCGTCCAGTGTCACCGTTCCCTTATTTGCGGCGAATACCTGCATCAGAATCCGGATCGTCGTGGTCTTTCCAGCTCCGTTCCGGCCAAGCAGGCCTAAAGCCCGGCCGCTCTCCACAGAAAAAGAAATTCCGTGAAGTACCTCTGTTCCTCCAAAACTTTTGTAAAGATCTTTTACCTCCAGTTTCATATCTTCTCCTCCTTAATCAGCTGCTTCTCTTCGCAGCATCAGATACATGATAAAGTAGCCTGCCAGGCCAATGAGTACCAGGATCGCCATGCGGATTTCTGTTGAATAACTCGTAAACCAGATCCGGATCTGATAGCCCAGAAAGGTAAACCGGCTCATGATCGAACCATCCATTCCATCGTAATTTCCCCAGAAGCCTCCGGAAGTCCAGCAGAAAAGAACCCATGTGATAAGGAAAAAGATCGTTCCCATTTTCCGGTCCTTTTTCATAAGGCCTCCGTACAGGCAGATGAGTCCTGTCTCAAAAACGGTGTAGCATAGAAGCCAGGCCGGAGTCAGAAAGGGCCCCATATTCCCCGTCAGCTTTCTGCCATGATAAAGCAGCCCGTAAAGCCCCTTCTCTATAAGAAAACCAATGCCTCCCATCACATAGACCATAAGCACGATGACAAAAATCAGAAAGGCCACAGAGGGAAGATAACTCTTTCTTGTTCTTCCCATGGAAATCGCCAGATTAAACTTGTGGGCAAAGGAGTTTGCCAGAAGAAAAAGCAGAAAAATACTTCCAATACCCACAAGCAGCACCGTCGCTATCGGAAAAAGCGCTTTGTCATTCTTTATAAAGGCCTGAAAGATCAACATTCCCAGGATGCCCACGAGCCAGGAACCGCCCGCGATGGCCGCAAAAATACCGATGGTCTTTTTCTCAAGGACAAATTCCTGCCATATACTGTTTTTCATAATTCTCCTCCTATCTTAGCAGCGGACTTCCGTCCGTCTCAATACCAGCCAGGAAACAATGAGATCCGCTGCGATGAAAACCGGCGCTGCCACAAAGGCAGCTGTCAGAAAGGTGGTATTTCCCAGCAGATCTCCAAAGGTATTGATGTCGGGAGTCGAAGAAAGTTCTGTGACCACTCCCACCATACCGCCTGTAAGACCGCTTAAAATGACATAAAGGATCATGACCCATCTTCCGATCAGATTATAAAGAACACCGATCAGATTTCCGACGGAGCCTCCTGAGAGGAGAAGCAGAGCGCTCATCAGAAACATATCCTTCATACGCTGGATTTCCACCTGATTTCCTTTCATCCGAGACTGCAGAAGAAGGAAAATTGCTGTGACCGCCAGAATCCCCAGAAAATTTAAAAATTTCAGAATCTGGGAACTTAAGATAACTTCCTTTCTCCGGCAGCCGGAGGCCAACATCAACGGAACCGTGGACATATAGGTGGAAATAGGAAGAATCTGAAGACAGAAATATCCGGTCATCATACAGTCCACTGCCAGCATATACCAGATCATCCTCCGGACATCTCCTCCTCTGTTGAGCCAGGTAATCAGAGCAAGGATCAGACCGGCGACAAGAGCTCCTCCCACCGTGATCCCCCAGAGCCGTCCGTAAAACAAAAACTTTTTCCTGTTCATCCTAAGCCTCCTCACCGCAGAGCGCCACAAACACCTTCTCAAGGTTCATGGGCTGGACAGTCACCTCTGCATCCGGAAGCTCCTGTCCCGGTTTCAGGCGGACCATCACGCTCTTGCTCCGGCCCAACCGCTCCTCATAGTGCTTTTCCAGTCCTTCTGTGGCCCGGTCTACCTCCTCCGCCTTTCCGGAGATATGGAGGCAGGACTCCAGAAGCTCCTCGGTATTTTCCTTCAGAAGAAGCTTTCCTTCCTTTAAGATAATGACCTCCTCAAAGAGATCTGCCGCCTCTTCCATGATATGCGTAGAGACCACGAAAGTCCTGCCTGTTTCTGTAAATTCTTCGAGAAGAATCCGATAAAACTGCTCTCTCGCCACCACATCCAGGCCGGAAACCGGCTCATCCAGGAAGGTGAAATCCGCCTTGCTGGCCAGAGCCACAATGATCGTCACCATGGAGACCATACCTTTGCTCAGTTTTCCAATCTTCTGCTTCACATCCAGATGAAATTTCCGGATCAGCTCGTCTGCCAGTTCCTGGTCCCAGTATGGCAGATAGACAGAAGCTGTCCGAAGATAATCTTTCACCTTCGTAGCTGAGAGCGCCGTATTTTTCCCCACGTTCAGTTCCCTGGAAAAACAGATATGACTCAGAGCCTTTTCATTTTCCCAGACGGAAAGCCTGCCCTCCTCCGTTTCCAGAACGACGCTGCCCTCACTCGGCGGATTCTGGGCGCTTAAGATGGACAGAAGCGTCGTTTTGCCGGCTCCGTTACGGCCGATGAGACCGTAGATCTTGCCTTTTTCCAGAGTCAGGTTCACACTGTCAAGCGCATCCTTTGATTTATAATTTTTCGTGATATTTTCACAGATCAGCTGTTCCATACGTTCCTCCATTTTCCTCCGGTTCTCAGCCCTTCTCCGGTGTCTTCTTTTCCGTTTCTCCCGCGTCGGCGATCATCTCGATGAGTTCTTTTCTTGAAATCCCCAGAGATGCCGCCTCCGATAGAAGCCCCTTGATATAATCGTCAAAAAAATGTTCTTTTCTCTTTTTCATAATCGCTGCCTTTGCCCCCTCTGCGACAAACATTCCGATTCCTCTTTTTTTATACAAAATCCCTTCCTCCACCAGAAGATTGATTCCCTTGGCTGCTGTGGCCGGATTGATGGCATACAGCTTCGCCAGCTCATTGGTGCTCGGTACCCGCTCTTCTTCCAGAAGGATATCTCTCAGAATATCCCGCTCGATCATCTCTTTGATCTGCAGATAGATCGATTTCTCCTGGTTTAAGATTTCCTGCAAGGATTTCACTTCCTTTCCCTTGGTTGTATGGTTCATTACTTATGTAACTAACCATATCACCTGTTTTTCACCCTGTCAAGAGTTTTTTTAATGTCGTTTTCTGTTGATTTTGTCCATATTTCTGTGGTAAAATTTAACTATCTATGACACAAAGGATGAGATTATGAAAAAACTGCTTCAGGAACTGTCTTTTTTTCAACATTTTTCAGATATTGGTCTTTTTGTTCTGTCGGACCAGGATTTTCACATTTTATACTGCAACGAATATATGGAAAAAAACGCAGGGTTTCACGTCGGAGAACGCCCCTGCTATTTCTGCTGCAGCCAGACAACTCCCTGCGGAGCCTGTCCTGTGCGGAAGCTTCAGGAAGATCCCTCTCTTTCCGAATGTTCTTCTGTCCAGTTTCACTCGCAGCTTCACTGTGCCTTTGACCTGACGGCCCATCGGACGGCGCTTTCCGACGGAACTCCGGTCTATCTGGGCCTGGCCAAGCCCCATATGTATCTCAATGAAGAAAAAGAAGCCCTCGAAGAACGAATCGAGCATGACGAGCTCACCGGCGCCCTGACCCGCCCTGCCTTCTGCTGTCATACCTCAAAGCTGCTTAAAAGTCATCCGGAGACGGAGTACACCATCGTCCGGACCGATATTTACGGACTTCGTATGATCAACGATCTGTTTCAGAGCCAGGCCGGCGATGCCCTTCTGCATGATTTCTATGAATCTGTTTTGAAATATTTAAAACCGGGGGACACCTGCGGCCGGTTTTATGCGGATTCCTTCTGCATCTGCACTTCCATGGACCGTGAGGAAATCCTGGACTTTATGGAACAGCTCCAGCATGATATGGACCATTATCCACTGGCCTTTCATATTTCCCTTTATTTCGGGATCTGTCCTGTCTACGACCGGAACATGCCGCCCTATCAGCTGGCAGATTTCGCCAAAATGGCTCTTCAGAAGGCCCGCACTTCCTACAACCAGCCTTACTCGATCTTCAACGAGGAGTTCCGTCAGCAGATCACCCGGGAGCAGACCCTGATCCAGTCCATGGAGCCTTCCCTGAAAAACGGCGACTTTGTCCCCTATTTTCAGCCTTTCTTCGATATCCGGACCAAGAGTATCGTCGGAGCCGAGGTGCTGGTTCGCTGGAATCACCCCATCTACGGAATGATCTCCCCTGCCAGCTTTATCCCGGTTTTTGAGAAAAACGGCTTCATCATCCAGCTGGACCAGTATATCTGGGAGGAAGCCGCCAGACTGCTCTGGCGCCGAAAAAAAGAGGGCAGAAAAAGGATTCCCTTCTCCGTAAATGTATCCAGAGCCCATATTTTTGATGAAGATTTTGAACCTTTTCTTTTAGGTCTCATGGAAAAATATGAGCTGGATCCCGGCACTTTCGGCCTGGAGCTCACGGAGAGCGTCTATGTGGAGAGCCAGGACACGATGGCAGAGGCTGTCGCCCGGCTTCAGAAAAGGGGCTTCCGCTTCCTGATGGATGATTTCGGTTCCGGCTATTCTTCCTTAAGCGTTCTCAAGGACTGCCCGATGGATGTGCTGAAAATCGACATGACTTTCGTCAGGGACATTCTGGAAAGCCCCCGCTCGCAGATCATCCTCTCCGAGATCATCCACATGATGCACCGCCTGAACCTTCCGATGATCGCCGAGGGTGTGGAAAATCCCGAGCAGACGAAACTTCTTAAGAACTGGGACTGCAACACGGTCCAGGGTTACTATTTTGCCCGGCCCATGCCAGCGGAAGCTTTCGAAAAACTCATCGATGAGACACAGAGATAAAAAAATACGGCATAGTCGCTTTTTCTGACTATGCCGCATTTTTTATCTCTTTTTATCGGATCTCGTAAATGCCGTTGGCCTTCATCTGGACGGAGGAGCTGAAAAATTTCTTCGCTACCTCGCAGAAATAGCCGGTGTCCTTGGTGCCTGCGGTCTCATAGGGAGAATGCATGGCCAGCTGCGGAAGGCCGATATCCACGGTGTTTAAGGAAACCTTCGTGTTGGCGATATTTCCCAGCGTGGAACCGCCTGCCATATCGGAGCGGTTGGTAAAGGTCTGATAGGGTACGTTTACTTTCTCGCAGAACAGTTTGAACACTGCTGCGGAAACCGCATCTGTGGTGTATTTCTGGTTGGCGTTGTATTTGATGACAATACCGCCGTTCATGGCCGGACGGTTGGTGGGATCTGCCAGGTCTGTGTGATTCGGATGGACCGCATGGGCATTGTCCGCGGAGATCATAAAGCTTCCTGCCACAGCGGAAAGGTAATCCTCCTCGGTTCTTCCCAGAGCCCCGTTTAACCGGCGCAGAGTGCTCTCCAGGAAGGTCGAAGCAGCGCCCTGTTTTGTACTGCTGCCCACTTCCTCATTGTCGAAAACGGCGCAGACCGGAACGCTCTCGCCTGGAACTGCCCCGAGGAAACCTTTCATGGAGGCAAAAGCGCACTGAAGATCGTCCAGGCGGCCGGCAGACAGGAACTCTTTTTCCAGGCCCCAGACGGTGCCTTTTACGCGGTTATAAAGGAAGAGATCTGTACTCAGGATATCCTCCTCCTTCACGCCGGCGTTCTCAGCCACTAGCTTCATGAGTTTTCCTTTGGAGGAGGCCTCGCCTACGATCGGAAGCATATCCTTCTGAATGTTGTATTTGTAGCCGCTGTTGGCTTCGCGATTCATGTGAATGGCCAGATTCGGGATCATGGCAAGATCCTGATCCAGGTTTACCAGACGGGTCTCAATGCCATTCTCTGTGCGGACTGCGATTCTTCCTGCAACAGAGAGGGGACGGTCAAACCAAGGGGCGCAAAGCATGCCGCCGTAACCCTCCACGTTCAATTTTGTATATTTGCCGTCGGCGTCCATCTCGGCATTTTCCTTGATTTTGAAGCTCGGGGAATCCGTATGGCTGCAGATCAGCTGGAAACCGGTGAAATCCTTCTTCGGCACAGAAAAAGCGATGATGGAGGAATCATTTCTCGTGACAAAATATTTTCCGCCCGGAACGATCTCCCACTTCTCACACTCCAGAAGTTCGCTGTAACCGGCGTCCTTAAGCATTTTTCTGAAATTTTCCACCGCCTGAAAACAGGTGGGGCTGTTATCCAGGAACTCGATGAGCTCCTGATTTACTGACTGACTCATGATATCCATCTTTCCTTCCTTAACATTTTTCGCAGTTATCAAAAACGTCTTTCTGCTTCTATAGTGTCAGGCAGATCTTCTCAAATCTCCCTGTTCATTCCCCTCATTTTCCCACGTTTCCACCGAACTGTCAACCGACAGATAAGGGCGGAAAAGGTCGCATCAGCGTCTTGACAAACGCTCCTGAATAGGATAGATATATTAGTAGAGAACATGTCGCTGGACGGGCTGTCCGGCGGCGTATTTTTGTCCGCAAAATGTCATTTTTAGGGGGATCTTACATCATGAAACAAACAGAAAAAACCGTGAACCAGATCACGGAGGGTATCATCTGGAAGCAGCTTCTCTATTTCTTCTTTCCCATTCTTCTGGGAACCTTTTTCCAGCAGCTTTACAACACGGCGGATGCCATGGTGGTGGGCCGGTTTGTCGGAAAAGAGGCTCTGGCCTGCGTGGGCGGCTCTTCCAGCCAGATCATTAACCTGATCGTCGGCTTCTTCGTTGGCCTTTCTTCCGGTGCGACGGTTATCATCGCCCAGTATTACGGGGCGCGCGATGAAAAAAATCTTCAGGATACTCTTCACACGGCCATTGCCTTTTCCATCGTGGGAAGCTTCGTGATCTCGATTCTGGGAATTGTGCTCTCCCCGATCATTCTACGTCTCATGAACACACCGGAATATCTGATGGCAGATTCCCTGCTTTATCTTCGATTTTATTTCGGCGGAATTATTTTCATCTTTATCTATAACATTGGTTCCGGCATCCTGCGGGCGGTAGGCGATTCCAAAAATCCGCTGTATTTCCTGATCTTCTGCTGCTTCTGCAACATTTTCCTGGACCTTCTCCTGGTGATGGTCTTCCATATGGGAGTCCTCGGCGTGGCTCTTGGAACCCTGATCTCCCAGGCTTTAAGCTCCGTTCTGATCCTCCGGAATCTGATGCGGACCAAAGATATTTACCGGCTGGAGCTCCGCAAGATCCGCCTTCACGCAGCGCCCCTCTCCATGCTGCTGAAGATCGGCCTTCCTTCCGGCCTTCAGTCCACCATGTACAACATCGCCAACATGGTAATCCAGACCGCCCTGAACTCCTTCGGAACGGACACAATGGCCGCCTGGACCGCTTTCGGAAAGGTCGATTCCTTCTACTGGATGATCAGCAGCGCCTTCGGTGTCGCCATCACCACTTTCGTGGGCCAGAACTACGGTGCCGGAAAGATCGACCGTATGAAAAAGAGCGTCCGGGTCTGCTTTTGTATGGATCTTGCCACAGCGCTCACCCTGTCAGCGCTCATGTATCTTTTCCTTGGAAAATTCCTGCTGTCGCTCTTTACCACCGATGCAGAGGTTCTTTCGATCGGTGTACGGATCATGCAGATCATTGTCCCTGCCTATGCGCCCTTCGTCTTCATCGAGATCTTCTCCGGAGCACTTCGCGGAGCCGGCAATGTGCTGATCCCCATGCTCCTGACCTGCGGCGGTATCTGCGTCACCCGAATACTCTGGATCTTCTTCTTCGTTCCGAGTCACCGGGCTGTGGAGACTATTATCTTCTCCTACCCCGGATCCTGGGTACTGACAGCGACGTTGTTTATTTTGTATTTTGCGTTTTATACCAGAAGGCATTGGGGGCGCGGCGCGACTAGGGATTTAAAATAAAATGTAGGCTTTTGGAAAGCGTAGAGGAAATCGAGGGGGCGGCTCCAAAGCCGCTCGCCCCCTTCGAACCCCCATTGGCATTTTTAGAAAATAAGGGGCTTACGTCAGGCTGATGCATAGCGATAATATGGTATTTGATGTCTCATATTGAAATCCAACAATTCAAATCTTCAATATGAATAACAAAACACCATATCATCACTGCGTAGCAGTATGACGTAAGCCTCTTATTTTCTAAAGCGGGCCCAGTGGGGAGTGCAGAGGGGCGGCGGGCTCGCGACTCCGAGCCGCCCCTTTGC